>MAAC01018815.1_pt1 | contig 14097 bp, 13 predicted proteins | sample 1115981 | NCBI WGS metagenome assembly MAAC01 (sample SAMN04961126, study PRJNA320927) | seawater metagenome | isolation source: sample BD02T64 sea water enriched with oil for 64 days | place: USA:Gulf of Mexico | collected 2013-07-27 | reverse complement strand
CTGTATCTCGACTATGTACTGGGCATTACCAAGGCCTACACCACGCGCGTTGGCTCCGGCCCCTTTCCCACCGAATTGTTCTGCGAAGTGGGCGAGCACCTCGCCGCCAAAGGCCATGAATTTGGTGCCACCACGGGTCGCGCGCGACGCTGTGGCTGGTTCGATGCCGTTGCCCTGAAGCAGGCCGTGCGTATTAACAGTGTCTCGGGTTTGTGTTTGACCAAGCTCGATGTGCTCGACGGCCTCAAAGGCATCGATATCTGTGTCGCCTATGAAGACAAAGACGGCAATCAGATTAGCGCCCCCAGTCATGCCGATGACTACGAGAATATTGTCCCGGTTTACGAAACGATGCCCGGCTGGTCGGAGTCGACGGTTGGCGCGAAAAGTCTCGATCAATTGCCCACTGCGGCGCGCAATTATATCGCTCGCATCGAAGAGGTTTGTGGCGTGCCCATCGACATCGTTTCCACCGGCCCCGACCGCGTTGAAACGATCGTGCTGCGGCACCCCTTTGGTGCTTAAGTCATAAAGTAAAAAGTGATAGGGCACCCCCAAAAATAAAATAACTTTAATAAAGGAGTGAACTATGAGTATCAGAGGAAAAGCCTACATCGCGGGGGTGTACGAACACCCGCTGCGGGAGGCCACGGGTAAAACCGTCCCCCAGTTGCATGCCGAGGTCGCCAAGGGTGCACTGGAAGACGCCGGTCTGACGAAAGACGATATCGATGCCTACTACTGTGCCGGTGACGTGCCGGGCCTTGGCCCGCTGAATCAGGCGGAGTATATGGGCTTAAATGTCGCCCAATTTGATAGCACGGAAGTGGGTGGCTCGTCTTACGTAGCTCACGTCAATCACGCGGCCCAGGCCATCGCCATGGGCCACTGCAAGGTTGCCTTAATCACCCTGGCCGGCCGCCCTCGCGCCGACGCCAAGGAGAATTACCGCACCCGCCCCGGTGGCGGCCCACCTGCGGACTACGCCTTTGAGGCACCTTTTCGCCCGGTGGTGACCAATATGTACGGCATGGCGGCGATGCGTCACATGCATGAATACGGCACTACCAGCGAACAGCTAGCCTGGGTAAAAGTCGCCGCTTCTCACCATGCTCAGTACAACGAGCACGCCATGTTGCGCAACGTGGTGACGGTGGAAGATGTGGTGAATTCACCGATGATCAGTGACCCCCTGCATCGTCTCGATTGCTGTGTCATGAGTGATGGCGGCGGCGCGGTTATTGTCGTCGCTCCGGAAATTGCTGCCCAGTTAAAACGCCTTGTCGTAAAAGTACTCGGGGCAGGCGAGGCGATCAAACACCTCAATGGTGGCAAGGTTGACTTAACCTACTCCGGCGCTCGCTGGTCCGGGCCCAAGGCATTTGAAGAGGCGGGTGTGACACCGGCCGATATTAAATACGCCTCTATTTACGACTCCTTCACCATCACCGTGGTGGAAACCCTGGAAGACCTGGGCTTTTGTGCGAAGGGTGAGGGCGGTAAATTTGTCGCCGATGGCAACCTGATTTCCGGTGTTGGCAAACTGCCCTTTAATACCGATGGCGGTGGCCTGTGCAATAACCACCCGACGGATAGAGGCGGCATAACCAAGGTCATCGAAGCGGTGCGTCAATTGCGCGGCGAAGCCCATCCCAAGGTACAGGTGGCCAACTGCGATATTGCCCTGGCTCACGGCACGGGTGGTTTGTTGGGATCACGCATGGGCAGTGCGACATTGATTATGGGGGGCGCTGACGCATGAGCGAATTAAACGGCATGAATCGACCCAGTAAGGTGCGGGCGCCACGGGTCAATGACGAAACCAAAGGTTTTTGGGACGCGACTGGCGAAGGCAAGTTGTTGGTAAAACACTGCAATAGTTGCGGTGAAAATCATTTTTACCCACGCACCTTTTGCCCCTTTTGCTTCAGTGACGATACCGAGTATTTAGAAACAGCGGGGCGCGGCACGATTTACACTTACAGTGTGATGCGCCGCACGAAGGAGCCATGGGCCATTGCCTATGTGACTCTCGATGAAGGCCCCACGATGATGACCAATTTAATCGACTGTGATTTCGATAAGCTTGAAATTGGCCAGCCGGTAAAAGTGGCATTTATCGATACGGGGGAAGGAACGGCGGTGCCATTCTTTGCACCAGCCTGAATTTATTTTTTAATTAACAGAAAAGAGTGGTAGGTAATCAGTGAAAAATTTCAAAATTGCAGTATTGGCTGGTGATGGTATTGGCCCAGAAATTATGACCGAAGCACTTAAAGTGCTGAAAATCATCGAGGCACGCAATGATGTGAGCTTTGAACTGATGCCCGCCGCTTTTGGCGCCAATGCCTATTTCGAGTGTGGCCACCCCTTTCCGCAAGCGACTATCGATATTTGCGATGCCGCCGATGCCATTCTCAAAGGCCCCATTGGTTTAAGTCATGAAGCCTCGCAAAAAATCCCTGTCGATATGTTGCCCGAACGTGCCGCGCTGTTACCCATGCGTCGCCGCTATAACACCTTTGCCAACTTCCGCCCGGTGTCTCTGCCCAAAGAGCTGGCCCATTTTTCACCCCTGAAGCCAGAAATTATCGGTGAGGGCATTGATTTAATTATGGTACGTGAACTGGTTGGCGGTCTCTATTTTGGTGAAAAAGAAGTCGGCGTCAACGAAGAAGGTTTGCGCTATGTGCGTGAAACCCTGGAATACGATGAAGGCCAAATCAGCCGTATCCTCCACGAAGCCTTTAAAATTTCTATGCGCCGTAAAAAGGTGCTGCACAATATTCACAAAAGCAATGTCTTGAAGTCCAGTGTGCTGTGGAATGAAATTATTGAAGAAATTGCCCCGCAGTACCCCGAAGTTAAAGTGGTTCATATTTTGGTTGATGCGGCAGCAACTATGTTGTGCTTAAACCCCACCCAGTTTGACGTGATGGTGATGGAGAATATGTTTGGCGATATTCTCAGCGACCAGGGCGGCGGCATTCTCGGCTCCCTCGGTTTAATGCCCTCTGCCTGCCTGGGGCCAGATAAGGCCTACTATGAACCCTCCCACGGTTCTGCACCCGACATCGCCGGCAAGAACATCGCCAACCCCTATTCGATGATAGGCTCGGTGGCGATGATGCTGGAAAATAGCTTTGATATGGGCGATGAGGCGGAAAATGTTTGGGCCGCCATGCAGGGTGTCTTTGCCGATGGTTTTTCCACCGCCGATTTAAGCAAGCCGGGTTCGGGTGTCACCATGATTAATACCCAGGAGTTTGGTGAGCGAGTAGTGGCTAAATTAGAGGCGCAAACACTCTAAAATAGAAAAAACATGAGTTAGTGCTTGTAGGGCGTCTCTAAAATGTGCAGTTTTAGCGACGCCCTAAAATAATAAAAACTAATAAAAGAGACAACTAATGCCACCCAAAAAATTGTCAGCCTTTCACCAGTTTATGCACAAAATTGCCTCCAGCAGTGCCGGGGCCTGGTTTATGGCCCGCACCCAGCATCACCTCGACCGCATCGTCTTCAAACTTTCCGGTGGCCGCACCACCATGGCCGCAATATTGACCGGTCTGTCGGTGGTGGTACTGTCGGCCAAGGGTGCGAAAAGTGGTGTCGTTCGTGCCATCCCCCTACTCTGTATCGAAGATGAAGCCGAGCCCGGCATTTTTGCCATCGTCGCCTCCAATTTTGGCCAGGGCCACAATCCCGCCTGGTACTACAACCTGAAGGCCAACCCCCAGGCCAGCTGTAACTTGCGTGGCCTGCGCCAGGATTATATTGCCACCGAGGCCGAGGGCGATGAGTACCAGCGCTATTGGGGGTATGCCCTCGATACCTATATGGGCTTCCCGCACTACAAAAGCCGGGTCGGTGGTCGCCACATTCCCATTTTTGTTATGAAGCCGGTTTCATTTGTCGACTAGCTGGTGGAATTAGCAGGGCACTAGTAATCTCTAAAATAACTATATAAATGGAGAGAAAAATGTCAGCTTCGACGCATCAAAAAACCGTAAAAGACTTTTGCCAAGCCTGGGAAAATCTCGATATTGAGGGTGTGCTCGCTTTGATGAGTGAGGATGCGGTCTATCACAATATGCCCATGGCGCCCCTCGAGGGGCGAGAGCAGATCCGGGTTTTTCTCACCGCCTTTCTCGGTGCCGCCAGTATTTGTCGCTTTGAAATTCTGACTATTGTCGCCGATGAGGAGAGAGTGGTAACAGAGAGGCTCGATAGTTTCGAGTTGGCAGGAAACTTGTTATCCGCATTACCCGTGTTGGGTATCTTTGAATTTAATGCTGTGGGTGAAATTAGTCACTGGCGCGAGTACTTCGACCTAAAAACCTGGGCCGATAAGGGTGGCCCCGCCATTGGCTAGGTTGGCCTGTTTATAGCCCTCGTGCCATAGGCTCTAAAAAGAGATTACATTGGGCCTGGCACTTGTGGGATTCATCGCGCTAAGCCCTCAGCTTCTGTTTCGATGCTCGCTGCGAATGTGCTCCTCAAACAAACCATAACGCCATGTGCGCAAGGCCATGACGACGGTGTAGCCGCTGCGTTTGTCGAACTCAAGGGCGGCATCATGGTCATTGAGCTCGTTAAATTCTCGAACCAGGCGCATTAGTCTGCGTTGGAACTCGCCATTGGATTGCAGGGAGAGCATGCCGTTGAGAACCACGAGGCATTCATTTTCGCTCTGGAAATCCGAGCGAAAAAACTCCTGGCCAATGACCGTTTGAAAAAAGTGTTGAATCGGGCCCTTATCAAGCCAGCTAAAATTTGCAGCGACGCGCAATTTTATGTGATTGTTAGGTAGTAGTTCGATGATTCTCAGCCTGTCCAGGCGCACCAGTTTGCCGATGCATTCGGCCTCAGTAATATCATAAAACTCTGTAATCTGCTTGAAGGACCAACGGTTTAGAACGCAAACGGTGATCAGCAGTAGCACTAAATCATCGGCGATTTCCTGTTCTTGTTGAATACTTAATTGCTGTAGTTGACGTTGATAGCGCTCATTCATCAGTTGTACCAGATCGGAAATTTCCAAACCCAACAGTTGGCAGGTTTGATCGAGCCGGCTTAAGGAAAAACTCTGTTCATTAAACAAGCGCTTCACACTTGCCTCGCTTAAATCCAGCGCCTTTGCGACATCAACATAGGTTTTATTTTGGGCTTTTAGGGCCAGCTTTAGGGTGGATAGCAAGTTATTGGTTTGTGCCATGGTTTTCTCGTGTCTCGAATAATGAGCTGCTTGCCCTTTAAGTATCGTATGTTAATACTTTCGGTTGAGATTTATAGTGCTTTTTTTATTTTAGTTTCGCTTTTTGATTTTGCTCGACATACTGCCGGCTCAACAACACCGGAGATCATTGATGAGCATTTTAAATCGTATAACAGCAAGCTTTAGTGCCTCGGTTGACAAGGTCGTGTCGCAGTTTGAAAACCACGAGGCAGTGATAGACGCATCCATTGCAGATAGCCGAACCCTGGCTGCCAAGGCCCGAGTTCGAAGTGCTGGGGTTGTCAAAGATGGCGATGCCATGCGTCGTAAGCTGAGCGAGTTGCAAAGCATGGAGCTCACCTGGGCCGAGCGAGCCAGAGTTACTGCCGCAGTCGATGAGCAGAAAGCCCTGGCTTGTTTGCAGCGCCGCAATACCTGTCGTCAGCAAATAACGACGCTACAGGAGAGCTTACTACGCCAGGAAGAGGCCGAGCTGCAGCTGGCGACGAGTCTCGAAAAAATTGAAAAACGCCTCGCTGAAGTCATTCAGCAACGCAATGCGATGCGTTCCAGGCACTCAGCTGCAGATGCAATGCTGGTGTTAAATGATGTTGATGGCATGGCGAATAACAATGTCGACGATATGTTTGAACGCTGGGAAGTTGTGCTCAGTGAAGCCGAGCACCGGGTCGGACAGGGTATGCCCATTGATGTACTGGAAAGGGAATATTGCCAGACAGAAAACGATGCGCTGTTGCGGGAGGAGTTAGTTGAATTATTGGGACAAAATTGCACCGCTGGTGCCGAAGACAGTTCGTCAGAGGAAAACGGGCCCGCCAGTAGCGAGGGACATAAGGCTAACATGTATAAAAGTCTTGAAGAAGGGTCGTCAAGCAAGGGAGATTTGTGATGATGAATCTTTCAGCCGGGGCCAAGGGCCTACCTAATATAGACCCCAATAAGCAGGCTGCTCAGATTCCCCCCCCTGAGTCGGATCATGACTTCTCTGGTCTATCGAGACTACTGCGCATCGTGGGTGGTTTCTCGGTGGTTGCCTCAATGTCGGTTTTTTTATTGCAGGGTTGGGACTCGGGAAACGACATTGGCCGTTATTACTTATTGCTCTCACAAAGCGTGCTATTGGCCCTCGGTGGGTTTTTATTGAGTTATTTGATAAAAGAAAATAAAGGGGCCCGCGTTTTTCTCGGTCTGGCCTTACTATCTGTTACCGCCAATATCACCACCTTGGGCGCATTGATTTATTCTTTTGTGCAGTGGGATACCGCACTTACTGACTATCCCCAGATGGCTCGTTGGTCGGCTAGCGATACTCTTTCCATTGGGCTAGCCCTGGGCAGTGCCATCGCCGTCTTGGTACCGGTCAGTATTTTTGGCTTCAAGGTAATGGCAAGACCCGCCGCAAAGGTTTTGGCCATAGCCTTTTTATTTGCCAACGGTTTATTATTGATTCCCGTTCGAGATACAAGCTTTGTGGCCGTTCTTGCCGGACTCATGATATTTTTCACATTGGCATTCAATGCTCAACAAAGTCGTGGCGACGCTGCATTGCGCACTCTGGAGGGTAAGTTTGCACGACTGCTCTTGTTTGTGCCGAGTGTTATTTTATTGGTGAGAAGTACCTGGTTGTATCAAGTCAACGAAGTGCTTTATACCGTATTGGGTCTCATCGTCTTTATGATTCTGCGTACCCTTTGCCAAGGACTTCGTGGTGATTCCAGTATGCGTCGGGCACTGGACTTGGCATCATTACCGGTGGCCGTCGTGGTGGCGATACCAGCGGCATCCCTGCTGGATAATTTGCTAGTGACGAATATTACTCTGCCGGCCTTTGCCTTAATTGCCAGTGCCCTGTTTTTCGAGCTTGCGGGGCGCACTGCAGTTGCCGCCGATAGAGTCAGTATATTATGTGCCGCCAGTTTGCTCCTAAGCGTCAGTTTTCTCGCAAACCTGCTGTTTCAGTACGGCCCTTTGGCGGGCATATTGAGCTGTTTGGCCGGGCTTGCGGTAATAATAATGGGCTATTGGATAGCACAGCGTTCAATTGTACTGCTCGGTGCGATGACCAGTCTGTTGGGGTTTCTCAGTGCGATTTATGCCTTATTGGGGAATATTGATTTATTGAGTTGGTCGAGCCTCGCCGTTTTGGGCTCTCTGGCTATTGTCATTGGCTCCATTGTCGAGCGCCACGGTGTCGCCATTCAGCTGCGTATTCATGATGGACTTAAAAGGGTGCAAAAAATTTCATTGCATGACCGTGACTAATTAATATTGAATTGACAATTTTTGGGTAACTGTTAACAGCCTGTTTTCCGAAGTAAGTGAGGATATTAGCTGTTAACTTTTATTCTTATTAGAGTGATCTTGGCTATTTATAAGGGGTGCAAGTATTTAGCTTCAAAGTCGGGTTTGCTAAGGCTGTCCCAGTCATCGCTTCGTTTTTGTACGACTCCCTTGTAGTGACAGTGATGTCGATTGTTAGTGTTAAGGAGCCTCTGATTAAGTTTGGGAGAAATGGAGGGCGAGCTAGAAGCTTTTGATTCACTAACACTAGGTGCTTTAAGTGAAGTTAACAACGAAGAAGCTGAAAATTTATCCGTCAGAAACGAGTTTATGACTTGTTCAGATGCACCATAAGTCATTTGATAATTATCCCTTACACATAAAGGGTGATTTGATCTATAAAAATACAGTTGTCGGGTTTTCGAGAAAGGTTTTTATTACTTGAGTTCAAATACTGTCAACGCGCGACATTGCAATCCATACTGGTGTTTATGGGCGCCCATCATTCTTACCAAACCCGCTACTTGGGCCGGTTTGGCCACTTCCAGACAATCTACCCCTCTCTTTTCCGTCGCGTCAAAAACGTGCCGTGGCGGCGCGAGAGGATCACCACGGCAGATGGCGATTTCATTGACCTGGACTGGCTGGTCAACGCTCACCCGCGACTGTTGCTACTCTGTCATGGCCTGGAGGGTAGCAGCAATACCCACTATATAAAGGGCATGGCCCTGGCCTGTGCCAGCGCCGGATGGGATGTGGTGGCCTATAATTTTCGCGGCTGCAGTGGCGAGCCCAACCGTCTGGCGAGGAGCTATCACAGTGGTTCCAGCGATGACCTGGCTTTCGTCATTGGCCACTTACTTGCTGCTCGGCCTTATCGCAAATTGGCGCTGACCGGCTTTAGTCTCGGTGCTAACCAGATATTGAAATACCTTGGCGAGAGTCGCGACGACAGGCCGCCGGAGTTATGCGGTGCTACTGCCATATCGCCCCCCTGTGATCTCTCCGCCTGTAGCGACCATCTTGAGCAAGCCGATAACTGGCTTTATAAGGTGAGATTTCTGCGTAGCTTACTGGCCAAAGTTAAAGTTAAGCGATCTTTAATTGAGGCTGAGATTGGCGCCCTCAACACTAAAAAATGTCGCAGTATCAGAGAGTTCGACGAGCACTTTGTCGCGCCCCTCAATGGCTTCGCCAGCGCCGAGGACTACTATCAACGCTCCAGCTCCAGGCAATTTCTATCGACTATTGAGCACCCCGTTCTTTTACTGTCATCTTACGACGACCCCTTTCTGCCCAATAGTTGTTATCCAAGCGCTGTGGAAATTGACAATCCTAGAGTGCGACTCGCCTATACCCGCCACGGTGGGCATGTCAGCTTTATGCAAGCCCATCCCCAGGGGTGGTATTGGGGCGAACAGCAAAATGTAGAGTTTCTTGCGCAGATAGCCAGTAGCAAGTAGCTAGGGGCAAGAGGGGCATTAACCTAGTGTCTTAAATTCAGGCTTGCGTAATAAAAAATCTGCCAGAATTTGGTAACGGCTGCCTTCGGGGCTGAGATGACTGTTCAATAACTGCACCCTGTTCAGGGTAACTTGCCTATCAAGTTGCAGGGCGTCAATATCCGCAATAGGCGAGTCGCCTGACAAGCTTCCCTGGCGCTGCCCTTCGTGCCCGTGGCCCACAGGGGCTTTTATGCGGGCCAGGGTAATGTGCGCCTTAAAAGCCCTGCGCTCCTGGCGCAAGCCCGCTATTTTACAGAACTCTTGAATTCGCCCATGCAATTCGAGCAAGGCGTCGTTGTTGACCAGGAGTACGGCAATGATGGGGCTATTGGCATGGGGGAAGCGTTTGACGGCCTCAATCTCGGTTTTAACAGACGGCCTTGTCGCCAGAGCGTTGGCCAGCAATTTTATGATCTCACTCGCCCTGTCCTGCGGTATTTGACCGAGGAAAGCCAGGGTGATGTGCCAGTTCTCAGGGCTTACCCAGCGTATTTGCGGTGCTGGCTTGGGGGCATCGGCACTAGCCTTGTTGAATTGTACTTTTAGGGGGGCAAGGCTGTCACACAGCCATTGCTGCGTGGCAACCTCAAGAGGCATGCCGATAAAGGCGCGTAGCTCGCCATCCTTCCTGGTCATACCTAAATGATAGATCTACTGGCGAAAATACACCACGCTGCTCCTGGTTTTTGTGTCGTGGGTAAAAGGGCCCCGGCCCTGTGCGCTACCGGGGCCTTACGCATAGCCTTAACTTATCGTGAACGATGGGCTTGGGTGCCCTGGTAGCACGAGAGCTTTGTTGCACTGCAGATATTATTGGCAAGCTAGTGATCAATCCGGCTACAGGGAAGATCATTAGCTAGCCCTTAGTTGAATGAAGTATTTTTAATAAAACGATACACAAAGCGGTCTGTTTTTTTACGAATCGCCCCATTAAACACAGTCAGCGTGCGTGCATCACTGGGGTTACGTAGTACTTCCGACGCACTATCAAAAACAAAGCCGGCACTTTCAATATCCTGCTTTGCAAAGACCTCATCAATTCTATGTAAATTTTGCGCGGCGCTCATGCCCGTATCCGCAATGGCCGCATGATCAATAACGACAAGCACACCACCGGGCTTTAAACTTTCACGAATTTGGCGAAAGAAATTTTCTCTATCGACCTTGGGCCAATAATCGGCTGTGAAATAAACATCGTGATAGATCATCACCATTAGCACCATGTCTAACGAAGATGCTTCAAGCTCAAGCATATTGATCTCTTTAACAAGCCGGCTGACATTGGGCAGGCGACCATCTTTGAAGCGCTCTGCGGCTTCTTCGCCCGTTATACTTTCATATGTGGCATTAGTGTGTGAAATAACGCGCCCATCGGGGTTAACGGCATAGGACAATAATTCGGAGTAATAACCACCCCCCGCAAACAAGTCGAGCACCGTCATACCGGGCTTCACCCCAATAAAATCAAGAACGGCATTTGGTTTGCTAGTTTTATCACGTTCACGGTCTGCGGCACTACGTGCCGGGTTGTCGACTGCACCATAGGGTGCAGCAGAAATACTGACATTCGTTGTTAAACCAAATAGCATTAGACTCAGCATTGCGATTATTTTTAGCATTCCATTGCTCCAATGTTGTCCGCATTATGTAAAAAATCTAATTTTTATTCTAAAATACCAAACATACAATGCCGAATCAGGCGCAGCATCGCAAGATTAAATCCAATTACTGAATAGTCGAAAGTTTATCGCGGTCTAGAGAAGTGACTGCCGGGCAAAATTTATTCTCTGGTATACAAACAGCAACACCTTTTGATTGAAAACCTATGACAGACTCTTTTATTTCCTCTGTAACTCAGTGTTAATTAGCAGAACCTATCAGTTCTAAGAAAATATCTCTGACTGATTTTTTAACAGGGGGCCTGCCGACAGGGCTCGACACTGCAGTCATCGCTCTCTGCGTCGCGGGCTAGATTCACCTATGCTGAACGAGTCATTGCGGGAGAGCTAGGCTGTGTGTTTCGTCAGGCTTGAAGGGCTGTACTATCACTACCGGCAGCGGGGTCAGCGCGCTGGCGGGCAACAAAGTCAGGCCGTAGACCTGCTCGACGGTGTCAGCCTTGAAGTGAAAAGAGGCGAGGTCGTCGCCATCCTCGGTCGCAGTGGCTCGGGTAAATCCACCCTGCTCAATCTTATTGCCGGTATCGATTTACCCCAACGGGGCCGGCTCACCATTGGCGGTGAAAATACCCTACAAATGTCCGAACAGGCCCGCACCCTGTTGCGGCGTCGGCACATCGGTTTTATCTACCAGTCCTTTAATTTGATAGACACCCTCACTGCGGCAGAAAATATCGCCCTGGTAGCCGAACTCAATGATCATCATTCCGAGCTGGTCGACGCGAAGGTCGATCACTGGCTGGAGGCTGTGGGCCTGACAGCCAAGGCGCAACACTTTCCCGATCAACTCTCCGGTGGCGAACAGCAGCGCGTCGCCATTGCCCGAGCACTGGTGCACCGCCCGGCGCTGCTCTTAGCCGATGAACCCACCGGCAATTTAGATGCGGCCACCGGTGGACAAATATTGAGCCAACTGCAGGGCATGGTGCGCGATCACCAGACCACCTTGTTGGTGGTGACCCACAGTCTGGCGGTGGCGCAAACCGCCGACCGCATACTTACCCTTGAACAGGGGCAGCTGTCCGAGCGCCAGGGTGACTTCACTTGGTGAGCCGGTGAATATCTGGGCCAGGCAGAGTGTGCGCTTTCTGCGCCACCACCGGGCTCAGACACTACTGACGGTGCTGGGTATCGCCCTGGGTGTGGCGGCGGTGGTGGCCGTTGATTTGGCCAACAGCAGCGCCAGACGTTCCTTTGCTTTGTCCCTACAGGCCTTGACCGGGCCCAGCACTCACTTTCTCAGTGGTGGCCCCACGGGTCTCGACGAGACTCTCTATCCGCGTTTGCGCCGCGAGCTTGGCCTCCGCAAGGTGGCGCCACGCATCCAGGCTAGTGTGCGGGTGCAGGGTATGACCTTTACCCTGTTGGGCATGGATGCCATTGCCGAGCAGACACTGCAAAGGCATGGCTTTGCCGGGCCAGGGGGCAGCGAGCTCGGCGAGCTATTGTCCCACCCCAACAGGGTCGTGCTCGAACAGCGCACCGCCGGCAAGCTGCAATTAGAGGTGGGCGATAGTTTTGAACTGAGTTATCAGGGGCAAACCAGCAGCGTCTACCTGGCCACGACCTATATCAGCCCCAATCCGGCGGCCAGCTCCGGCCTTATTTTTACCGACTTAAGTGTCGCCCAGGAAATTCTCGCTCGTCTGGGCACCCTCGATCGCATCGACATGATTCTTAGCCCACAGCAACACCGCAGCCTGAGTCGTTGGTTGCCAGGCTCGGTGCGCCTGGTCGCAGCCGACAGTCGCAATCGCGCTTTACAGCAAATGACCGAGTCCTTTCACATCAACCTGGCGGCCATGAGCCTGTTGGCGCTGCTGGTGTCGGCGCTGTTGATCTACAACACCCTGACCTTTGCCGTGCTGCGCCGCCGCAGCCAGCTGGGTATTTTGCGCAGCCTGGGGCAAACCCCCGGTGAGCTGTTTAGGATGGTTTTAGTCGAGGCCCTGGTGCTGGGTGTCATCGGCACACTCCTGGGTCTTGTCCTTGGCCTGGCCTTAGGCCAGACCCTGGTCAACCTGGTGACGCGAACCATTAACGACCTGTATTTCGTATTGAGCGTGCGCGAGCTTGGCCTCGATCCCTTCAGTCTCCTCAAGGGGGCCGCGCTGGGTTTGGGTGTGACGCTATTGGCGGCCCTGCTACCCGCTCGGGCGGCGGCTTTAACTCGACCCATTACCGTGCAACAGCGCTCGTCGCTGGAGCAGCAGTGGCGGAGCCAAGTTCCGCGCTTCAGCCTCTGTGGCGGGGTGTTGTTGGCGGCCGGCGCCGGCTTATTACAGGTCGACAAGCTGAGCCTGAGCCTGGGTTTTTGCGCGTTGAGCCTCTTGGTGCTGGGTTTCAGCCTGCTCATCCCCCTCCTGGTGTTGGCCTCAAGCCGCTTGGCCTTGTACTTGTTCAAGCCCTGGCTCGGGGCTGCCAATATCTTTGCCCTGCGTGGCATCGCCGCCAATCTGAGTCGCACCGGGCTGGCGGTGGCGGCACTCTGCGTTGCGGTAGCGGCGACGGTGGGGGTGAATATTATGATCAGCAGTTTTCGCGCCAGCGTGAATAGCTGGCTCGAGCAAAGCCTGTCGGGGGATATTTACATTGCCACACCCGGACGCGCTTCTAGCCGAGCTTCCCCGGGGCTGCCGCCAGAGTTGGTGCGCCGGCTCAGTCAATTGCCGGGCATCGTGGGCTACAGCAGCAGTCGCAGTGTTGAGGTGGAGACCGAATATGGCTTGCAGCGCCTGCGAGCGGTGGCCAGTAGTGCACAGCAAGCCAGCCCCAGGCTGTTGCACGCCGTCGCCGCTGCGCGAGCCCGTTTTAAGCGCGGTGAGGGGGTGCTGATCTCCGAGCCCTTTGCCTACCACCAGCAACTATCTGTGGGGGACAGCCTGAGGCTGTATGCGCCGAGCGGCGCCCTTGAATTACCGGTGCTCGGGGTGTTTCGCGATTACCGCTCCAGCCGTGGGCTGATCACCCTGTCACAGACCTTGTATCAACAGCACTGGCGGGATTTTGGACTCTCGTCGCTGGCACTTTACGGCGGCGAGCAAAGCTCTCAGCTGGCACTGCTGCAAAGGGTCAAAACCCTGACGCGCGCCCAGCCCGGTGAAATCCTGGTCGGCTCAAACAAAGAGCTGCGCCAGGCCTCCATGACCATTTTTGACCGTACCTTTGCCGTCACCCACGTGCTGCGCCTACTCTCCATTGTGGTGGCCCTGGTCGGCATACTCAGTGCGCTGCTGTCGATACAGCTCGAACAAAAAAAGCAATTTGCCATCCTGCGCGCCTGTGGCACTACGCCGCGACAGGTGGTTGCGGCCATCCTCCTGCAAACCCTGGTGCTGGGGGCCATATCGGGCATCCTCGCACTGCCCCTGGGTTGGTTAATGTCCGAGGTCTTGAT
>MAAC01016753.1_pt1 | contig 14101 bp, 9 predicted proteins | sample 1115981 | NCBI WGS metagenome assembly MAAC01 (sample SAMN04961126, study PRJNA320927) | seawater metagenome | isolation source: sample BD02T64 sea water enriched with oil for 64 days | place: USA:Gulf of Mexico | collected 2013-07-27 | reverse complement strand
GAATCAAATAGATTCTTATTTTTGCAAGCACAACACACAACTAAACTATTACAGTGAAAAATTATTTTTCTTCCGATTTTAAATTAGGCGTTCTCGGTGGCGGTCAATTAGGAAGAATGCTACTTGCCGAAACTCAAAAATACGATATTCATACAGCTATTTTAGATGCTTCTCCAGAAGCTCCTTGTGCTCAAATTTGTAACGAGTTTCATGTTGGAGATTTATTAGACTTTGACGCGGTTTACAACTTTGGAAAACGGGTAGATATTCTAACGATTGAAATAGAACATGTAAATATTGATGCGTTGTATCAATTAGAAAAAGAAGGCTTAAAGATATATCCGCAACCTTCTGTTATTGAAATTATTCAACATAAAGGAAAGCAAAAAGATTTCTTTGTGAAAAATATGATTCCTACTTCACCTCACAAACGTTTTTCTAATAAAACAGCATTAATTTCGTATTGTAAAGATAGTTCTGTTGAATTGCCTTTTGTATGGAAATCTGCACAGTTTGGATATGACGGAACTGGTGTTAAAGTTGTTCGTACTATAAAGGATCTTGAGAATTTAACTGATACCGATTGTATTATTGAAGAATTGATTCCGTTTAAAAACGAATTGGCAGTAATTGTTGCCAGAAATGCATCTGGAGAAATCAAAACATATCCTGTTGTTGAAATGGAATTTCATCCAGAAGCAAATCAAGTTGAATATGTAATTTGCCCTGCAAGAATTGATGATTCTGTTGCTAATAAAGCAAGAGAAATCGCGTTGCATGTTGCCAAATCATTTAAACATGTTGGTTTATTGGCTGTAGAAATGTTTCAAACCAATGATGATGAAATTTTAGTAAACGAAGTTGCGCCAAGAACTCACAATTCTGGACATTATAGTATAGAAGCGAGTTATACGAGTCAATTTGAACAACACTTAAGAACAGTCTTAAATCTACCATTAGGAAACACAGGTAGCAAGGTTGCCGGAATTATGGTGAATTTGGTAGGAGAAGATGGTTTTTCTGGTGATGTCATTTATGAAAATATTGAAAAAGTACTACAAATTGATGGAGTTACACCTCACATTTACGGAAAGAAAACAACCAAGCCCTTTCGTAAAATGGGGCACGTAACTGTTGTTGATAAAGACATTAATAAAGCCAGAAAAACAGCCCAAAAAGTAAAAGAAACAATTAGAGTAATAAGCAAATAACTTCTCGATTTAATTCGAGGTGACAAAACAAAAAAAATGGTAGGAATTATAATGGGAAGCGATTCAGATCTTCCAATCATGCAAGAAGCAATTGATATTTTAGAAAGTTTCGATATTCAAATTGAAGTGGATATTGTTTCTGCTCATAGAACACCAGATAAATTAGTTGCGTATTCTAAAAATGCACACACTCGTGGTATTAAAGTTATTATTGCTGGAGCTGGCGGTGCTGCACATTTACCTGGAATGGTTGCTTCAATGAGTCCATTACCGATTATTGGTGTTCCTGTAAAAAGCAGAAACTCTATTGATGGCTGGGACTCTATACTATCTATTTTACAAATGCCTGGAGGAGTTCCTGTAGCAACAGTAGCTTTAGATGGCGCTAAAAATGCAGGAATCTTAGCTGCTCAAATTATTGGAGCTTCTGACAAATGTGTGCTGGATAAAATTATTGCTTACAAGGAAGGCTTGAAATTAAAAGTTGAACAAGCTTCTGAAAGAGTAAAAAAATAAGACCACTTACTTTTTAAACATATTAAAAATAATCATCATTTATGCATGATGATTATTTTTTTACTCATACGCCTGCTAGAATCTAATTCAACTACTACAATGTAGATTCCTGATTTTAGTTTTGATATATTTCTAGGCTCCTCTACAACATAGGTATCAACCTCTTTTCCTAAAATATTTACTATTTTCACGCTCTTTATTTGCTCTAGTGTGTTTTTTAACTGAACTACCAACTCTTTGTTTACATTCACATAAGCTATTAATTTACGCTCCTGTATTATTTGTTCATCGATGTTCAACGTTTGGGGATCTTTTGTATAATGCACTTTAAATCGTGTATTGTTTTCACCGACAGTACTCACAACAAAAGCATACGACCCTTCCCTTAAGTCAATTACTTTATTTGCCTCAGTATCCTTCAAAAAAATATAATAATCAGTATTGATATGTTCCTCACTAATTTCTATTGTGTAGGTTCCTGTTTCATCAACAACAAACCCTAAAGGAACTACCTCTTCAATTGCTGTCAATTTAGGTAATCCTTGGATGGTTGCTTTTTTCTGGTTTTCTATTAAAGAATAAAACCCCAATTTTGTGTTAGTCACATCAAATGGACCGTCATATAAATTGTCAAACCCTATACTTGCTCCTTTTAAAAAACCTACTAAGATTGAATTAATTTCATTTCCTCTTCTCAGTAAAAACCATGAACGTCCATTTTTCTTATCGCTATTTGTCTTTGATTTCCCTTTAAAAAATTGATTATTATTTCCTACAATCTGATGTGTAGTTTTAAAGGTTAGAGCACCTGCACTTGTTGTTCTTACAAAAAAACCTTGACCTACTCCAATTTTTCCCGTAGCTGTATTTGTACCTCCGCCAGTTAGATTATATTGTTTATAATCTGAAACTAAGTTATCACCTACTTCTGCAGTGCTTTGATCCCAATAATAAATAGTACCTTCTAACACTCCTGAATTATCTGTATCTGTTATTATTAAATCCCAGTCTATTGCTGAAGAATATGGATTCCCAACTAGATTATCACCTTCTGTAGACCATACATTTGTAGGATCTGTACTTTCTACATTCGAATTAAAATAGACATTTATAGAAATATCACTTTCATTAATTAATCCATTAAAGGAAGTAGAAAAATTACCTGAACTTTCGGACCTAATTGCATACCCCATTCCTGGAATCATATTTGCGCCTGCATTTGAAATCCAATCGGCATTAGAAACACTTGAATTAAAACAATATATTACAGGGTTTGAGGGAAAAAATGAGCTTGGATCTGAATCAGATTCGATGATTGGAGAACTCCAATATGAATAAAAATAGAGGTTTGAATAATTTGGAGAATTTCTCTGAATAGTAAAAGTACCTGAACCTGTAATTGACATAGAACAAGAATTATAAATCAGGGAACCTCCATCTTCAACAGTAATTGTTCCATTATTCTCAAGTCCGTAATACACATTTAAAGTTCCGCCATCTTTCACAATAATCTCCGCACCAACATCAACAGTCAATCTCCCAATTCTGGCTTCAGAAGTAATCTCAGCAGTATTACCTCCACTATTAATAATAACCGTTTGTATTTTATTTACATCTGGAGCAGTAGTTGTCCAATTTCCAGAAGTTGTATAGGTTTCAGAAACGGCTCCATTCCATTCATATGTATCACCACTATCTACTGCAGTTGCTGTTGAAGAAATGGTAGCGCCATTATTAGGAATATAATGAATTTCATCTCCTTCTTGATATGCAACTAACTCTGTTCCATTGGTTAAAAAAACAGATTTATTGGTTGCTATTTGTGTTTCAGTTCGGGCAACATTCCAAATTCTAAACAAAGAAATGCTTCCAGAAAAGTTATAATCTGCATTGTCTTGAGAAGTAAAAGTATGATTATAGGTTTCTGTAGAAGAACCTCCTACAGAACTAGATGTCCAATTACTCACTAACGTGGATGGGTATCGCATACCTCCTCCATTTCTTCCTAAACTAATATCTCCTGTATGTATATTTACTTCTAGTCCATCTTGGACATCTTTTTCGGCTCCATTTACATACCATTTAAAAGTATCAGCAGTTTCTAAAGTTAAAGCTACATGAATCCAAGTATCGACTTCAATATCACCTACTGCTGTTCTAAAAAAGCGTCTATTAGAACTTGTTTGGGCATTTGCTCTATATCCTCCACAATACAACCTGCCATCTTCTATAAAAAACAACAATGTATTTACCTGGGCTCCCTCCTCGTACAAGACCTGTTTTGTTGTAATATCTGATGTTTTAAACCAAAACTCGAGAGTTCTATCTTGAGTGTTCTGTAAGTTAATTGCATCTGTATTTGGCACAGTAATATAATCATCACTCCCATTTAGAGTATAACCAGAAGAACATGGTATCTGTGCACACAAAAAGCTTGAACAGCTTATTAGAAATAAAAAAAAATACTTTTTTAGCATCGTAAAATTCTTTAGCTACTCTAATTTATTATTCTTTTCTTCGAGAAGAACTGCATTCTAGTCCAAACAGCAAATACTATCGATTAGAGAAAAATAAGTATCGATAAAACATTTCTTCTATTTTTAACAATGAGGTGTCTTTTAGTAAATATTTACAATTATATTTGCTTTGATAACAACGCAATACAAAATGAATCCACTATTACAAGAGTTTAATACAGCTCCTTTTTCAAAAATTTCTGCAGAAAATTATAAACCTGCAATTAAAATTGAAATTGAAAACACAAAAAAAGAAATTGAATTAATAGCTTCTAATACGGCTACTCCAACGTTTGAAAACACAACAGTTGCATTAGATTTTACAGGGCAAAAACTAGGTAGGGTTACGAGTGTATTTTTTAATTTGAATTCGGCAGAAACTTCTGATGAAATTCAGAAAATCGCTAAAGAAATATCTCCTTGGTTGAGTGAATTTAAAAATGACATCACTTTAAATGAACAATTGTTTAAAAGAGTTAAATCTGTTTACGATTTAAAAGAAAGCTTAACGTTAACAGCCGAGCAAAGGATGTTGTTAGAAAAACAATACAAAGGTTTTGCAAGAAATGGAGCTAATTTAAACGACAGTGATAAAACTGAACTACGTAAAATTGATGCTGAATTATCAAAATTATCATTGCAATTTGGAGAAAACGTTTTGGCAGAAACCAATGCTTTTGAAATGATTATTACTGATGAAAACGAATTATCTGGATTGCCAGAAAGTGTACAAGAAGCTGCAAAAGAAATTGCCGAGTCGAAAGGGAAAGAAGGTTGGGTTTTTACATTAGACTACCCTAGTTACATTCCTTTTATGACCTATGCAGAAAATAGAGAATTGCGTAAAAAACTGGCTATTTCTGCTGGCAAAAAGGCCTTTCAAGAAAATGAATTTAACAACGAACAAATTGTTTTAGATATCGTAAAGTTACGTCATCAAAGAGCCAATTTATTAGGGTACCAAACGCACGCGCATTTTGTTTTAGAAGAACGTATGGCAGAAACCCCAGAAAAAGTAATTTCTTTTTCGAATGATTTATTGCAAAAAGCAAAACCAGCTGCTCAGAAAGAATTTGATGAATTAGAAGCCTATGCTAAAAAACTAGACGGAATTGATCAATTGCAGAAATGGGACGGAGCATATTACGCAGAAAAACTTAAAAAAGAACGTTTTAATTTAGATCAAGAAATATTAAAACCATATTTCAAACTAGAAAACGTAATAGATGGTGTTTTTACAATAGCTAGTAAATTGTATGATTTAAAATTTGAAGAAGTTTTTAATATTGACACCTATCATAAAGATGTTAAAACATATAATGTAATTGATACAAATAGTAATTTTATTGCTGTTTTTTATGCCGATTTTCATCCTAGACAAGGAAAAAGAAATGGTGCATGGATGACTTCTTATAAACCTCAACAAGTAAAAGATGGTGTAAATGACAGGCCGCATATTTCTATTGTTTGTAATTTCACGAAACCTACAGAAACGAAACCTTCTTTATTAACCTTTAATGAAGTAACGACATTATTTCATGAGTTTGGACATGCCTTACATGGCATGCTGGCAAACACTACTTACAATAGTTTATCTGGAACTTCTGTTTCTTGGGATTTTGTAGAGTTGCCAAGTCAGGTTTTAGAAAACTGGTGTTACGAAAAAGAAGCCTTAGAATTATTTGCTAAGCACTATGAAACTGGCGAGGTAATTCCGATGAAATACGTTACAAAAATTAAAGAATCTGCTAGTTTTCATGAAGGTATGCAAACCTTACGTCAGTTAAGTTTTGGTTTGTTAGACATGCATTGGCACGGTGGTCAATCGCCAGAAACAATTACGTCTGTTAAAGCATTTGAGACTGCTGCTTTTGCAGAAACAAAATTATACCCTGATGTTGAAGAGAATTGTATGAGCACTGCATTTTCTCATATATTTCAAGGTGGGTATTCTGCTGGGTATTATTCCTATAAATGGGCAGAAGTCTTAGATGCCGATGCTTTTGAATATTTTTTAGAAAAAGGAATTTTCAACAAAGAAGTAGCAACTAAGTTTAAAGAAAACGTATTATCTAAAGGAGGAACAGAAAAACCAATGGAATTATATATCCGCTTTAGAGGTAAAGAAGCTAAACCAGATGCTTTATTAAGGCGTGCAGGTTTAATTAATAATTAACTTTTTATAAGTCAATTCATTACCCATAAGTCCTTATTTTTATCGAAAATATTTTCTATGAAAAAAGGGCTTTTTACTTTTCTATTATCAATTCTCTCTCTTTCTACTTTTTCGCAAACATACATTGAAGGAAAAGTAACAACAAGTTCTAATGAAAATTTAGAAGGTGCTTCTGTATATTTAAACAACACAACAATTGGTACTACCACGAATAGCGAAGGTGAATTTAGGTTAAAAATAAATAAGGGTAATTATGATTTAGTAGTTTCATTTATTGGATATTCAACATCAAGACTAAGAATAAACACAAATATTAAAATAGGTTTTTTACACTTAAAGTTAGTTCCAGACTTACATGTTTTAAATGAAGTCGTTCTTAGAAAAACCAACTACAATTCTGAATGGAAATATAATTTAACTCGATTTAAAAATTTATTTTTAGGAAGAACAAAATTAGCAAAAGAGTGTGTTATTTTAAACCCAAAAACATTACATTTTGAATACAATTCTAAAACTGGCGAATTAATTGCTGAAGCAAGAGAGCCTTTAAAAATTAAACATAAAGATTTAGGCTATTTAATTACGTATGATCTCATTCGATTTTCAATTAAAAATCAACGGTTATTTTTTAGTGGCTATGCCAGATATACTAATTTAAAAGAGAGAACAAAGAAAAAATGGAAACGCAATAGACTAGAAGCATATAATGGTTCACAAATGCATTTTTTAAGAAGTTTACTAAAAAAGAAACTTACGCAAGATGGTTTTGTTATAAATCAATTTAAAAGAGTACGCAACCCAGAAAGACCAACCGATGAAAAAATTAAAAAAGCAAGAGAGTTAATCTATCTACATAGAGAAACCATCAATATTTTCAGGAATGTTACAAACCCCCTAACTCCATTAGATAGTGCAATAGTAATTGCTGGAAAAAGTTCAAAACCAAAATATAAAGATTTTTTATACAAGAGAAATGTTCCATACAACGAAATGACTTCTTTTAATAAAGGCACTCCTCATCTTAATTTTAAAGATCATCTTTCAATTATTTATAAAAACGAAAAAGAAGAAGATAATTATTTAAAAGGTATGTTTGGCAAAAGAAAACAAGCATCTGGAGTTCAAACTTCAAACATTACTCTTATTAAGGGGAAATCAATTATAGATCCTACTGGCATTCTTGTTGATCCTGACGCCATTTTTGTTGAAGGGTATTGGGCCTTTGAATCTTTTGCAAATATGCTGCCTCTAAATTATCAACCTACAAAAGAGTGAATTTTTCATTTCAACTTAATCACAAGAATCTATGTATCCCTAAAATTTCGTACCTTAGAACTCATTCCCACTCATATTTTCAGTCCCTAACAGCAAAAAATGATTGACAAAGCTGTATTAAATTGAAAAATTTACTTTGTTGTTTTTGCCTACTTTCTGTGTTGTTCTGTAAAGGGCAATCAGACTTGTCTTTATCAGTACATCAAGACTTAAGAATGCTTTTTGTAGGTGATGAAAGAGGGAATGGAATGTATACTCCAGACATTTTAACCAAATTAGAAATTGATGCTTTTAGTTTTTCAAACAGCAAAATTGTTATGTATGTTGGTCTAGAATATGCTGATTTAATAGGAGCAAATTTTAAACGATTTTTACTTGGTTTTGGTTATATACATGAATTTGTGTTTTTGCCTAAATTTAATTTTGGCGTACTCGTTGATCATGGTATAATTTTAAGAAATTTGGGGAAATTCATGGGGTTTAGTGCAAACTTTGAAGTGAATTATCCTGTTTCAAAAAAACTAAGAGCAAGTTTAATCTATCAAGCTATAGATCGAAGTGACTTGACCATCACGTACAATACAAATAAAAACAATAAAGGAAGTGTTTTTTTAGGTTTAAAAATTGGCTTATAAACCTTAGCCCTTATTCTTTTCTTCAATCCATTTACTCATGTATTTTGTACTTCTTAAGGTTTGATATTGAAGTAAACTACCTATAAAATTTTTACTTCTATGTTGTTTTAAGTTTGATTTTAACTCTTCTATTAGAGAAAGAAAAAATGGAATTAGTTTTTCTTTATTGTACAATTTGTTAATGATTTCAATTCCGTTTCTCTGAGATTCTTTCCATAATTTTTTATTAGTATATAAGGTAACTGCTGCTGCAATAAACTCGTCATAACTATCAATTACAAAACCGTTCCAAGATAATTGAGCATGCATTCCTTCTGCGCCAATAATTGTAGTAATGCTAGGGGTTCCATTTAACATTGCTTCTGTTAACTTCCCTTTTATTCCAGCACCAAAGCGTATTGGTGCTAACACTACTCTTGCATTAGATACTACTTCGTTTGCATTTTCTGCAAATCCTTTAATTAGAAAACCTTCACTTTTGTTATGCAATTGCAAAATTTGCTGTGTTGTATATGCTCCATACACATGCATTTCTGCATTTGGCAATTGCTTTTTAATCCCAGTCCAAATATGTTTTTTCAACTGTAAAACGGCATCAACATTTGGGGCGTGTAAAAAATTACCGATGGTCACAAAATGATTTCGCTCTTCAAAACATTTCCAATCCTCTTGAATTTCAGTATTAATTGTTTTTAATAGAAAAGGAAAATGACACAATAAACTACGATCAATATTAAATACACTTTGTAACAATTCCATTTCAAAAGTTGAAATAATCAAAGACAAATCACAGCGATAAATTGCCGCTATTTCTCTTTTAGCAATATCAGAATTCAACAAATTAGCAATTAAAAAATCTTTTTCCTTTTTAATAGCCTCTTGCCTAACATTTCTTAACGAATGTAAATCTTCTGTATCTAAAATTCGAATTGCAGTTGGGCAATTATCTGCAACTCTCCATCCAAACTGCTCTTCCATCATAAAACGGTCAAAAACAACTATGGTTGGGCTTAACTCTTTTACAAAACCATCAAAAGAGTTTGAATTTAATTCAATTGTAATTTCATCTACACCTATAGATTTTAAATCAAAAGCGTTTCCTGTTTTTTGAGTAGTTGTGGCAAAAGTGACTGCATACTCTTGATCTAAAAACAACTCAATTAGTTGTAGCATTCTACTGCCAGCGGCAGAAGAACGTGGCTCTACCCAAACACATCCTATAATCAAGACTTTTTTCATTTGAAACTTTTCTAAAACTTGTTGAAATTTACAACAACAAAAAACGACAAAAAAACAACTTAAAACAATTCTTTATCAATAGGAGTTAGAATCTACAATTATTGTAAATTTGCCTCTGTTATTTGTAAAAACAAAATTCGATTACAATGAAATACGATATCATCGTTATTGGTTCTGGTCCTGGAGGATACATTGCCGCTATTAGAGCTTCTCAATTAGGTAAAAAAGTGGCTATCATAGAAAAATACGCAACTTTAGGAGGGACTTGTACTAATGTTGGATGTATCCCATCAAAAGCATTATTAGATTCTTCTCATCATTATTATGATGCAGTAAACCATTTTGACACACATGGAATTTCTATTGAAGCTCCTAAAGTAGACTTTTCAAAAATGGTTGCTCGTAAAGCAAACATCGTAGAAACTACTACAGGTGGAATTAAATATTTAATGGATAAAAATAACGTTGACGTTTTTGAAGGATTGGGTTCTTTTGTTGATGCAACACATGTTAAGGTTTCAAAAAAGGATGGTTCTGATGAAGTAATCGAAGGAACAAACATCATTATTGCTACCGGTTCAAAACCTTCTACACTTCCTTTTATCAACATAGATAAAGAAAGAATAATTACATCTACTGAAGCTTTAAAATTAAAAGAAATACCAAAGCATTTAATTGTTATTGGTGGTGGTGTTATAGGCTTAGAAATAGGTTCTGTTTATAAGAGGTTAGGTGCAGATGTTACAGTAGTAGAATATGCTCCAAAAATTACACCTACTATGGATGCAGATGTTTCTAAAGAATTACAAAAAGTTTTAAAGAAACAAAAAATAAAATTCGCTACAAGCCATGGAGTAACTGCTGTGGAAAGAAATGGCGATGAAGTAGTTGTAAAAGCTACAGATAAAAAAGGAAGAGAAGTAGAATTTACTGGTGATTATTGTTTAGTTGCTGTTGGTCGTAAACCGTATACAGAAGGATTAGGTTTAGAGAATGCAGGAGTTCAATTGAATGACAGAAATCAAGTAAAGATTAACGCACACTTACAAACAAATATTTCTAACATTTATGCAATTGGTGATGTTGTAGAAGGTGCTATGTTAGCGCATAAAGCTGAGGAAGAAGGTGTTGTTGTAGCTGAATATTTAGCTGGAGAAAAACCACATATTGATTACAATTTAATTCCCGGTGTTGTATACACTTGGCCAGAGGTTGCTGCTGTTGGAAAAACTGAAGACGAATTAAAGACTGCTGGAGTTGACTACAAGTCTGGTAAATTTTCTATGAGAGCTTTAGGTAGATCTAGAGCCAGTGGAGATATTGATGGTTTTGTAAAAGTATTAGCAGACAAAACTACTGATGAAATCTTAGGAGTTCATATTGTTGGAGCTCGTGCTGCTGATTTAATTATGGAAGCTGCAGTTGCAATGGAATACAGAGCATCAGCAGAAGACTTAGCTAGAATTTGCCATGGTCACCCAACCTATTCTGAAGCAATTAAAGAAGCTGCAAAAGCTGCTTGGGATGGAAAGCCATTAAATGCATAAAATTTACAGTTCATAAATACATAAGAAAGCAACTCGAGAGGGTTGCTTTTTTTGTATCTACTATCTAAAATAGTAGCGTTATACTTTTATAAAAATTCTTTTCTTGTAAAGAACATATCCAATAATCATATAAAAACTTACCACAGCTAATGCGTAACAAAGCGATGCAAGTTTAGCTTCAGGAATGATACTTGTAAAAAGCGTACTATATAACCAACCGTGAATTGTAGTTTCTCCAACACCAATTAAATAAAAGGTTTTGCTTATAAAACTAGATGCGAAATAAATAACAATGGCATTAGAACCTACATATTTAAAAATGGTTCCAATTGATTTTTTCTTTACATCAATTATATAATACAACACACTTAAAAATACAGTAGCCCAACCGGCTGTTACAAGCACAAAACTACTAGACCAAATTGCTTTATTAAACGGAAACCAGTTATTCCAAATATATCCAAAACCGATCATTAGTACTCCTAAAGAAAATAAGATCAGCGTTTTCATATAGTTTTGACACAATACTACTTTACCAATTAACACACCTAGTAGTGCAGTTGCTATTGATGGCAATGTACTTAGCAATCCTTCTGGATCATAATCTGTTTTCCATGTATGCTTTTTAAGCAAAGTAACATCAATATAATTAGCCCAATTATTTGGAGCTCTTTCAAAAGTTGGTAGCGTTCCATCTGGTAAAGGAATAAACCCGAGCAATATCCAATAGCCAAACAAAATTGCTACTGTAATACTTAAAAGTATTTTCCAATTAAAGTTGACACTTATAATTGCTGTAAAAAAGAAAACAATTCCAATACGTTGTAAAACACCTGGAAATCTAGCTGTAGACACTTCTTTAATGAAAGGGAAATATGGCAAAAATAAACTCAGAAAAAGACCTAAACCTATTAGCTTCAAGCTTCGTATACCTATTTTTTTATAGGTTGTAGAATTTGGTGTTTTATTATTGTAAGCAAATGCGATAGAAGTACCCACAATAAACAAAAAGAAAGGGAATATCAAATCAGTAGGTGTATATCCATGCCATTGCGCATGTAACAAAGGAGGGTACACAGAGCTCCATGTTCCAGGAGTATTTACCAAAATCATGGCAACAATTGTAACCCCTCTTAATACATCTATAGATTGTACTCTAGTATTCATTTTATAGTGCAGTTGCTTTAATTTTCCCCCAAGTTCTGATTAACAAATATCCAGAAACAATTGCAGAAATAGTAGTACTGATTGCTAAAGAAGTTTCTCCATAAATCCAATATCCAGTTGTAAACATGCAACTATAAATTAAAATACAACCTAAAAGCATTGCTAGAATACCAGCTGGCACATTCCATCCTTCATTTTTATTATGAACTAATTCAATCCCATCTTCATCAGCTTCTTTAATGATTTTCGCCCACCCTGGTCCACCAGGTTGCGTTCTTTCATAGAAACTATTTAGCACATCTTTAGATTCGGGTTTTGTTATAAAAGTTGCTATCAACCATATTATAGTAACAACTGCTACTACAAACGGAATTTCTGCCCATTCTGGGAAAACTCCCGTTTCAGCTGCAAAAAGATAATCTCCTAATGGTGTCGCTTTTATAGCAATTGATAAAATTCCTGAAGCAAACATTGCTGTAATTTCTGTCCAAGAATTAATTCTCCACCAAAACCATCTTAAAATAAAGATCAATCCTGTACCTGCTCCAAATAACAACATCATTTCAAAAACTTCCATTGCATTTTGCATAAGCAATGCTAAACCAGCACTTAATACCATTAATAAAACTGTAGAAATTCTACCAACAGCAACTAATTTTTTCTCAGATGCTTTTGGATTTACATGTTGTTTATAAAAATCAAATACAATGTATGATGAGCCCCAATTTAATTGGGTCGAAATAGTACTCATATATGCAGCAATTAAAGAGGCTAAAACGATTCCTAATAATCCACTTGGTAATTTTGTTAACATTGCAGAATAGGCTAAATCGTGTCCTAATTTATCTTGAGAAATATTTGGAAATGCATCACTAATGCTTGCGATATCTGGAAAAACCACTAATGATGCTAATGCAACAATAATCCAAGGCCAAGGACGTAAGGCATAATGCATAATATTAAAAAAGAACGTTGCTCCTATAGCATGGTTCGCATCTTTTGCTGCCAACATACGTTGCGCAATATAACCACCTCCGCCTGGCTCTGCTCCTGGGTACCAAGAACTCCACCATTGTACTGCTAAAGGAATAATCAATAGTGTAATGACACCCTTAGTATTATTAAAATCTGGTAAGATTGATAATTTATCAACAACATTTTCATTTGCCAATAAGGCTTCCAATCCGCCAACTTCTGGTAAATTCACCAAATATACAGCTGCCCATATCGCACCTCCCATGGCAACAAAAAATAAAATAAAATCGGTGTAAACAACTCCTTTAAAACCTCCAACAGCACTAAAAATTACTGTAATTAACCCAGCACTTAATACCGTTTGCCAAGGTTCTAACCCTAACATAATTCCTCCAATTTTTATAGCTGCTAACGTCACAGCCGACATGGTAATTACATTAAAAATAACCCCTAAATACAAGGCTCTAAATTTTCTTAAAAATTTGGCTGGCTTTCCACCATAACGCAATTCATAAAATTCTAAATCTGTATTTACATTGGACTTACGCCATAATTTTGCGTACACAAAAACGGTAAGTAATCCAGTAATTAAAAAGGCCCACCAGACCCAGTTCCCAGAAACACCATCAGTTCTCACAATATCTGTTACCAAATTGGGTGTGTCTGTAGAAAACGTAGTTGCTACCATAGACAATCCTAATAACCACCATGGCATTGTTCTTCCCGAAAGGAAAAATTCTGTGGAGTTTTTTCCTGATTTTTTTGAAACATAGATTCCAATAAACAACGTAATTGAAAAGAATAAGATGATTAATGTGTAATCTAATGTACTTAGTGAGACCAT
>MAAC01000720.1_pt1 | contig 14110 bp, 9 predicted proteins | sample 1115981 | NCBI WGS metagenome assembly MAAC01 (sample SAMN04961126, study PRJNA320927) | seawater metagenome | isolation source: sample BD02T64 sea water enriched with oil for 64 days | place: USA:Gulf of Mexico | collected 2013-07-27 | reverse complement strand
TGCGATGAGCGTGATGCACCAACCAGTAAGAGTAGAGAATAGCATGTATGACACAAATCTAAGCGAGGCTCGTTTCATGTGATCATCGATCAAATCGTCAAACTCACCATCTTCGCTATGCAGCCGAGGATGACCGTCAGCTGGCTCCATCATTACGGCAGCAAGAATTGGAAAACTCCATATATGAGCAAATCTGATTAGGGTGTTCATTCGCCGTCTGGCATCTTGATACGCCGGATCATCAAATTTTTCGTTTTTGAGAGCATGATCAAACAACTCATCACGAATCACAAACAAATCCTCTCGAAGACAAACAACGCGCAGCTTAACCCACCAGGCATAAGTCAATGCCAGTGAAATTATACTGATTCCAACTATGAGTTTGAGTTCAGGATTCATGGTTCACCATCTGGATGCTGGCCTTTTTTAGAGAGCCCGCTGGATTCTCTATTGGCATCAAACTCGCCTTCAAGCTTTATTATTCGTTGATGATCATTCTGTAAATACGCTTTAAACTTACCCTTTATACGCCAGATTACGACAGACGGTGCAAGTAAAGCTGAAATTATCGCCAATATGACTACCCAGGGCTCAATTTTAAGCATTTCTTGCAAAGCATCAACAACCAGCCAAAGACCGATAAGTACTGTTGCGCAAATAATCAGAACTCTGAGAGTTTTCTGTTTTTCATGCACTTTCGCCCAGCTAGTGAATGAATCTTTATGATCGCTTGGTGATTTTTTATCGTTTGAGTTAGGATTTGCCACGCACAAACTATATCAGGTAAATAGTAGGGTGTCAACCCGACTCACATCCTCCCCTCGGCGTCATCGCGATGGGTCTTGAACCATTCGATTGTTCGCTTCATGCCTTCTTCGAAGCCGACTTTGGCTTCCCAGTTCATCAGGTCTTTGGCCCGTTGCACATCGAGGCATCGGCGGGGTTGGCCGTCGGGTTTGGTGGGGTCCCATTTGATTTTGTCGGCGATGGTGTCCTCAGTAGCAAACCCGGTGAGCTTGGCGATCATGTTGACGAGATCCTTGATGGTGATCTCCATGTTGGTGCCCAGGTTGATCGGGGTTGGATCGTCCAACTTTTCGGCGGCGGTCAATAGGCCGTCGGCGCAGTCATCGATGTAGAGGAACTCGCGGCTTGCACTCCCGGTGCCCCAGACGGGGAGGAAGTCGTCGCCGCGATCGAGGGCCTCAACGCATTTGCGGATCAGCGCGGGGATCACATGCGATGAGTCGAGATTGAAGTTATCCCATGGGCCGTAGAGGTTTACCGGGAGGACGAACGAGGACTTCATGCCGTACTGATTCTTGTAGGCATCGAGCATTTGCCAGGCGGCCTTCTTGGCGATGCCGTAGGGTGCGTTGGTGACTTCTGGATAGCCATCCCAGAGGTTTTCTTCTTTGAATGGGATCGGTGTCAGGTTTGGATAGGCGCAGATGGTCCCGGTCTGGATGAACTTGCCATCGCGTTCGATCAATCCATCGACGCGGGCTTGCTCGATAAGGTGCAAAGCCATCGCCATGTTGGCGTAGAAGTATCGCCCGGGGTTTTTCATGTTCGCGCCGATGCCTCCGACTTCTGCAGCGAGGTGGATGATCATCGTGGCTTTATCTGAGCCGAAGCAATCGTTGTAGAGGCTCACGCACGCGTCTTTTTCGGTCAGGTCGTAGTTGGCCGATCTTGGGATGAAGATCTGGTTGTCTTCTACGCCTCGGGCGTGGAGCCCTTGAACGATGTGTCGCCCGAGGAATCCGGACCCGCCGGTGATAATGATGCGTTGGTCTGACCAGTTGACTGACATATGAAAATCCTCTCTCGGGGCGTGTTCTTGTGAGGCAGATGATAGAGCCGATACAATGGCTTGTGCGTATTTCGATCAGAAGGACACGATGAGTAAAGTATGAGTAAAGAACGATCTCAATCATCCCGCAGCTTCGTTGGCTGGCTCCGCCGGCGGGCCTTGCCCAAGTGCGCCAAGCTGTGCGCGTTTATTGGATTACTGATCCTCGGGCTCTGGGTCACTGGGCGGGTGTTGACGGATCAATATCAGTGGTCGCAGTATATCTGGTGGGTGCCTGCGATCTGGATGCTCGGGAGCGCGTGGGCGTTCTTGTTTATGTCCGTCGTGCTCGCCAAGCTCTCGCGTCGGTTCGGCGGAATTTTCCTCCGCCCGATCTTGCTCCTCGCCTGCCTTGGATGCACCGGGTATCTCATCATCGGCGTCTGGCACATGCACCGTGTTGTATTGCCTTATGAACGATCGGACGATGCGATCCGTATTGTGCATTGGAATCAATCGTCAAAGGATGTTGATCAAGCGGGCTGGGCAAAGGCTGTGCTTGATCAAGGTGGCGACATTGTATTTGTCGCCAATGCACCCTGGGGTGAAGAGCGGCAAGTGCTGCTTGATTCATTCGCCCCCTTTGCCCCCCTTGAGCGAGAACGGTGGGTGAACTATTCGTATCGGGTGCATGGCGAGCCATCTCATTACCGGATTGAAGGCAACGCATTGATTGCGTCACGATTCCCGATGATTCGTACGGGGATGGTGTATATGCACGCCCCGATCAACCAGGAAGACGCGAGCGCCATTGGGAGCAGTAACGGGTGGGTTCTGTTTGCTGAGTTTGATATCGGTAAACCCAAACCAATGGTTGTATGGTTTGTCGATCTTCCTTCTGATCCATCTTCATGGCGACAAGAAACGATGCAGATTGCTGCTGACGCGATTCGCTATTGGAACGGCCGAACATGGGTCATGGGCAAACATGTGTGGAAGTCGACCGAGACCAGCGACTCGTTCCCCGCACCCGATCTGATCATCGGCGATTTAAACTCCCTGCGAGGCTCAAATTCGATCGACCAACTCGCACCCAACATGACCGACGCATACTCGGCTGTGGGATATGGTCGAGGCCGATCGTGGGTGCCCAATATCGACAACGCGTTTGCTCGCCAACCATTCAAGCTCGCCGATTGGCACATTGACCTGTCATTGGTCGGGGAGAGTTGGTTGCCAACGAGGTATCGAATCAAGGATGCGTCGCGGTGGGGATCGACCGAGCACCGGATGCAGATACTTGATTTGATAGAGAAAACGCCCAAATAACCCTTTGAAATAGACCGGAAATCTGGTACGCTCGTCTCGAAATCTATCGCTTGTTATGTTCTAAATGAGGAAGAGAAAATATGCGTATTCATTCCGCTGCAGCATGCGCTGCAATACTGACCTTGAGTTTTCAATGCCCTGTCACACTCGCCATCGGCCCTGAGCAAGGGGTGGACGCACTGCTTGGCAACGCCATCACATATCAAGGGAATCTCGACGACAACGGCGCTCCCGCTGACGGCACTTTCGACATGCGGTTCTCGCTGTTCTCGTCGTCGGGCGTGCAGATCAACTCGCCGGTGACCTACATCGGCGTGCAGGTATCCGAAGGCATGTTCACCGTCGATCTCGACTTCGACCAAGCGATCTGGACCGACTTCGCCGACATCGAGAAGTACCTCCAGATCGAGGTCCGCACCAACGGCGGCGGGGGCTACACAGCACTCGCCCCACGGACCCTGCTCGCGTCCGCCCCGCACGCCAATGTCGCACAGATCGCGCATCGACTAAGCTTCCCATACACCGAATCAATCACTGGATTCACTTCCAACGACACCGCGTTCGATCTGAGTGTAAACCAAGGCACCGCGTTACGTTTGCATTCATCCAACCTTGGCGGCGCACCCGCATTGTTTGTAGAAGGCGATAACCCATTATTCCTTCCTCTCTCTGATCACATCGCACTCTTTAACGACCGAGACGCCTACATGGGGATTATTTCGATTGCTGATCGGATCAGCATCGCTGGATTTAACGCCTCGCCGAATGGGTATGCAGCAGTTCTGGGCGAAATCGGATCGACCGGTACACCGAGCGCAACTGCGATTCGAGCGCACAACTTTGCCGCCGATACGTTTGCCTACCTTGCTCAAGAAAACTATGCAGGACTCTTCGAAGGTGATGTGCATGTCGACAGCGGACAGGTCACCAAAGATTTCAGCAACTCGCCATCGCCAGTCGGACCGATCGCGTACGGGTCTATTAGTACTGGCGGCACCCCGACCAACGCTACGGCGAATCTCTCTTGCACCTGGAATGCTGCAGCCAAAACATATGAAATCACGCTCAGCGATTCCACATTCAGCTTCGGGAACACGACCGCGATTGTGACCGTGGTTGATACGGCTGAGCCGCGTGTAGCGACAACCAATGTCTCTGGTTCGTTATTGCTCGTAAAAATCTGGGACATCAACTCGGGCAATATCGCAGTTTCGGATAACTTCCAGATCGTGATTTATCAGGCCCAAGGTCCTGGCCTGCTCCGCAGTTCGGTCCCTGCTGGGATGGACCCGGAGTACTACTACCAACAGACCGGCACCACGCCGCCACAAGTTCCGTATGCACCGGCTGTAGAAATACCAGAACCTATTTCCGTGATTCGCGATTGATAGAGTCGATCACAGCTTGCACATAAAAAAGCCCCGGCCAAACGGTCGGGGATTTTGTTTGCGTTGTCTTTCGATCGCTTATTGATCGTGCCCGGTGAACTCTGGGAGTTTGTGCCCGGCATCCTTGAGTGTCTTCTCGCGTGATGCGAGTTCCATGTCGTGCTCGACCATCATCTTGGCGAGTTCTTCGACCGTGGTTTCTGGAACCCAGCCGAGTTTCTCTTTAGCTTTGGTTGGATCGCCCAAGAGCAGATCCACCTCGGCAGGGCGGAGGTAGCGTGGATCGAACTCGACATGGTCGTCGAAGTTCAAGCCGACAGAGTTGAATGCCATCTCGGCGAAGTCACGAACAGAGATCGTCCTGCCGGTCGCAACAACATAGTCATCCGCTTCTGGCATTTGCAGCATCATCCACATCATCTTGACATAGTCGCCCGCGAAGCCCCAGTCACGCTTGGAATCAAGATTGCCAAGGTAGACTTTGTCTTGCATGCCGAGTTTGATTCGTCCGACGGCTCGGGTGATCTTGCGGGTCACGAATGTTTCACCTCGGCGAGGTGATTCGTGGTTGAAGAGGATGCCACACGATGCGTGCATGCCGTAGGACTCGCGGAAGTTAACCGTTGCCCAGTGCGCCATCACCTTGGCACATGAGTATGGCGAGCGAGGCCAGAACGGCGTGGTTTCTGACTGTGGGACTTCGAGGACCTTGCCGTACATCTCGGATGATGATGCTTGGTAGTATCGAACCTCTTGACCGGATTTATCTTGGAAGTCGCGGATCGATTCGAGCAAGCGGAGCGCCCCCATGCCGACGGTGTCGGCGGTGTAGATCGGCATATCAAACGACACGCGGACATGTGATTGGGCACCGAGGTTGTACACCTCATGAGGCTTGACCGTATCAATAATCTTGTTGATGTTGTTGGCGTCACAGAGATCGCCGTAGTGCAGCTTGAGCTTGGCGCCGTCGAGATGTGGGTCTTGGTAGATGTCATCGAGGCGTTCGGTGTTGAACGACGAGGCCCGGCGGATCATGCCATGAACTTCGTAGCCTTTGGCGAGGAGGAACTCAGCAAGGTATGAGCCGTCTTGGCCGGTGATGCCGGTGATCAGTGCGCGTTTGGTGTCGCTCATGGTGAAAAATCTCGTTCGGGTTGTGGTGCTCAATAACCATCGCGGACGCGTCGGCTCGGCATCGGTCTGTATTGTTTAAATCATCGGCTGACAAAGCCACCCGATTGACTCAGAATTGGGATTGAATCGGATCATTTATACGCCCAGGGTGTTCAAGCGGGTCGTATAAACTGGCATTTCGGGGCACAACTCAGGGCGTAATCGCCTGTTGAACCCGAGTCTCAACTTGAGCCTCGATCGGATTGGCGTTGAGCATCGCCGATACGGTCAGCGCCCCAACCATCAGCCCAAGGGCGATCGCTCCGAGCATGACTCGGCGAGTGTGCTGCGAGATCTCAGTCGAGCGAGCGAGAATCAGCAGGATCATGATGAGCAGCATCGGCTCGTGATACCGCTGCCAGCTCGCGTGGTTCGCGCTCTGGGCGAGAGTGAAGGCGACCAAGCCACCGATCCATATCCATGCGTCTCGACGATTGGCGATGTTGAGCCACACAACCAGAGCGATCGCACCTGTGATCGATCCGAGGATGACCGCGGGCGAACGATCTACGAATGCCGGGAGCTTGTTGATCAGGTTCCACCACCCGCTGTATCGGCCCGCGTCTGGAGAATACGAAGTCTCGGGGACGACACCGAGCACGAGGCCGACGATCGCTGCGAAAATGATCCATCCCCATTGATGCTTCCAGGCTTCTTTCAATCGCGGCCAAAGCATCGGCGCAAAGAACACGCTGAGAATCGCGAGCTGGGTCAGGATAAACCCGGGCGTCGCAGGGTTGGGTCCTTCGTGTTGATTTTGGAAAGTGGGAGGCACCAGCCCGCCCCACATCGCCATGAACCAGACCAACGCTGTAAAGGCAGGGACGGTACACGCGATCGCGATGAATGTGCGTCCGGTGCGATCAAGGCTTGTAGAAAAGAGTGTACGAAGTGTTGGGGTGGTTGCTGATGATCCAAGCCATGCGCTCAGCCAGATCACGCCCGCGATCCAGATATGGACCTGCCTCGTCCAGATCAGCGCGAAAAGAATCACGCCTGAGCATGCCCATGTTTTCCATGTCGGGTTTGGCGAAAGTGCAAGCAGAAGAATCGCGAGCACCCCGAGCCAACCGGCATTGTCGGGCAAGAGCCAGATGCCCGGATACAAGATGTACATCGATGCCAGCATCGGGAGCATGAGCACAGCTGCCCCTCTACCAAACCTGCCCGCGACAACCCAGCTCATCATCGCAAAGAATCCCAGCGTCCATAGGCTAGCGATGAGTTGGATGGCTGCGTGCCCAAAGCCCGCCTTGACCAAAGGCGACAGGGTCAAGTGATACCCGGGTGTCGTCGCGGATGCATAATCAGTAATATCCGGATTGGGCAACTGATCGGCGAACTGCGGAATCGCAGGCCAGTGGTAGACAAGATCATCCGATGCGCCACGCCCTGAAAGATTCCCCGCGAGAATCACTGTCCAACTCACCACGAGAAATACCAACGAGACCACAACAACCGCCCAGAGCCGATCTCTCGTGCTCGCTTTGGGGTTCGACGATGTGGTGACGGCTGAAGAATGCATGATCATCGCTCACCCTATCGGCTTGATGGGCTCTGGGTTCTTGCAATCGCGTACAATGTTGGTCTTCTGTACCTGATTTGCGCGAACTCTTGAGCAGAATACGCCGTTATGTCGATGGATCTGGTGCACCATGACTTCAAACACCCCATCTAAATCTGAATCTGAAAGCGACCGACCGGCTGGTGGGCTCATTTCAGGATTGATCCGTCTGGCACGACCGCACCAATGGACCAAAGGCATCTTTGTGCTTATTGGCCCACTCTTCGCCATCTCCGACGGCAAGCTCCAAGACATGCCCCGCACCGAACTCGCGTCGGCAGTAGGACTTACACTCCTTGGTTTCTGTCTCGCAGCATCTGGGTGCTATGTATTCAATGACCTTGCGGATATTGAACGGGATAAAGCCCATCCACGCAAAAAACGCCGACCTTTGGCCTGTGGGCAGGTTTCCAGCGGGATCGCAAAGGTCTTTGGGATCGGATTGCTCTTGGTCAGCCTGATTTGTGTCATGGGTGTGCCCGCGGAGCTTCGAATCTGGGTTCTTGGGCTGATTATCCTCTATATCATCAATGTGATGCTCTATTCTGCGGGGCTCAAGCACATTGTGATTGTCGATGTGCTCTCGCTATCGTCAGGATTTGTTATCCGGGTGCTCGGCGGGTGTGCCGCGGTGGGGGTGGCGCCCTCGACCTGGTTGCTCAATGCGACGCTATTTTTGAGCATGTTCCTCGCCTTTGGAAAACGGCTTGGTGAACGCCGACATATGGGCTCTGATGAAGATGCCACCGCTGTTCGTGATGTTCAAAAGCACTATTCTGACCAGATGCTCCGCATGTTTGTGGTGGTGACCGGCGTGGCAACCCTTTTGACATACACGGGTTATGTCCAAAGCCAAGAAGATCAATACATGCAAACATTCGCAACTAGACTGGGTAGTCTAGATGGCGGATTCGGCATGAATTTGCTCTGGATTACCGTCGCACCAGCGATGCTCGCGTTGCTTCGGACCATCACATTGCTCATGCGTGGGCGGTATGACGATCCGACGGAGTTGGCACTCAAGGACAACATGGTGCGTTTGGCAGGGCTGATTTTCGTGGCCTCGACGGTGATTGTGATCTGGATTCATACGAATACTGGCTGATTTCCGAGATTTCTTGAATCTTTTCCGCTCTGGTATGGTAATTATTGCGTACCGACTTGGCGCATTTTCTGCGCTCCAGTTGAGTTGGAAATAGATGCTGACACTCGTCGGCGTCGATAGGGCCTATGTCAATGGGTACCCGATCAGGTGGTACCCCGTGCCCCCCAAGCTCGAATGAGGGCCTGGGTGTATGTTAAATCGCGGCTGATCTCAGCCAAGGCTCGGCATTACGAGTTGAGCAATCTGTGACCCAAGTATGTGTCCAAATAATGGAGTTCTGTGAAATGAAAAGGGATCAATCAAAACGCTTATCAGTCAATCTGCTGACAAGCATCGTCGGTGCCATGGTGGGCATCTCGGCATTGGCTGCCGGCTCTGCGATCGCGCAGGGCAACAGCTTTGAAGAACCAAACACTTCAACCACCCCCCAAGAGAGCATCGACTTTGCACAACTTGCCGCGATGGCGGGTCGTGGCGGAGGCGGCGGCTCATCGAGCGCATCGAAGGACGGGCTCAAATCTTGGAAGGATGTCTCCAAAGACTTCACCAAGGTAGTCTCAACCGCTGATGGCAACTCGTTTTACAACTTGTACATCAACAAGAAGACCAACCAAGTGTTGGCAGAACTCCCTCGCGGGTATGAAAAGCAGAATCACTTCTTTGCGATGACCGTCGCGGGCGGCGAGATCTTTGCCGGGCTGCAGTCTGGTGATCTGTATACCAAGTGGAGAAGGATCGGAAATCGCATGGCGTTGATCCAGCCTCAGATCGCTGTGCGGTCAACAGGCGATCAGGAATCGAAGGATTCGGTCGAGACCGTGTTCACCGATCGCGTGTTGCTCGATGTCGCGATTCTTGCAACTGGCCCTAGCGGCCAGCCTGTGATTGACATGGACGATTTGCTTGTTGGAAAGGCCGGCACATTCTTCCGTGGCTCAGCTCGTGGACTCAATAAGAACCTAACGGTTGTTGATTCAATCAAGGCGTTCCCCCAAAATATTGAAATCGAGTTCGAAGGCCCAGTGGCCGGCGGCACGATGAAGAAGTTCCATTACTCCATCTCACACATCCAAGGCTCACGCAGCTTTAAGCCTCGCGTGGCTGACAGCCGAGTCGGATACTTCGTCACGACTTATACCGACCTTGGCAAGTATGACGCGAAGGAAAAGAACCGACGGATGATCAACCGTTGGCATGTTGAAAAAGCTGACAAGAACCTGGCGCTCAGCCCGCCGAAGGAACCCATCGTGTACTACATCGAGCACACCGTGCCGATCCGGTACCGTCGTTGGGTACGCCAAGGCGTCGAGAGCTGGAACGATGCGTTCCGCGAAATCGGTATCGACGGCGCAATCCAGGTTCAATACCAGGACAAAGCCACCGGCGTCAACATGGATAAGGATCCAGAAGATGTACGCTACAACTTCATCCGTTGGATCTCCAACGATGTCGCCACCGCGATCGGTCCTTCACGGGTCAACCCGATGACCGGACAGATCCTCGATGCGGATGTTGTCTTGACCGATGGTTGGGCACGCGTGTTTACCTATCGGTGGGAGGATCTCCTTGGATCGCTCGCAACCGAAAACTACGCACCGGCGACCCTTGATTGGCTCGAAGAAAACCCAAGCTGGGACCCGCGTTTGCGTCTTGCATCGCCTCAACAGCGTGAGCAGATTCTGGTCGAACGCAAGGCACGCAAGCTCGCCAACCATGACCGCGCAATGAACGCTGCAGCCTTGAGTGCAAACGGGTTTGTCCCGGGGTCGAACATGATCGGCAACGACGAGTTCGACGGGCTCTATGGGCGAGCATCACAGGTTTCGGGCATGTGTATGGCTGCGACGGGCAAAATGCTCGATCTGGCCAACATGCGTTTATACCTGAGTATGATCGAAATGTTCGCGACCAATATGGAAACTGCTGGCGCAATAGGCGTCCTCAGCTCAGCAAGCAGTGGGCCTGAGATTGATCCTGAAACACTCGAAATGATCCGCAAGCAGCTCGAAGAAAACCCAGGGCTGCGGGCGATGATTCCGCCTGAGTACCTCGCGATGCTTGAAAAAGCAGACGAACCAAAAACTGATAAAGATGCTGAGCATGTTTGTCCAGAAGATGGCGAATGCGAAGAGTGCGACAAGGACAAGGGTGAAGCCAAGCCTAAGAAGGACGATGTCCAGATGATCGACGGCGTACCAGAATGGTTCGTCGGCCCGATGCTCGCTGAACTCGTCGCGCACGAAGTGGGTCATACCCTCGGCTTGCGTCACAACTTCAAGGGCTCGAGCTCGTATGACCTCGACACCATCAACTCGGAAGAAATGAAGGATACCAAGCCTTGGTCGTCATCGGTGATGGATTACAACGGCATCAATATTCGCATGGAAGGCTCGGGCACTGTTCAGGGGAACTATTCCTCTGACGGGATCGGCCCGTATGACTTCTGGGCGATCGAGTATGGATATGGCACCGGCGATCTCGACAAGGTCTTGTCGCGCGTGTCAGAGCCTGAACTCGCGTTCGGCACGGACGAAGACACCTTCGGCCCTGACCCACGCGCTCGTCGTTATGACCTTGCAGAAGACCCATTGGATTATGCAAACTCCCAGATGGAACTCGTACGCATGATCCGTTCGGGATTGATTACCAACTTCGTAGAAGATGGCGAATCATGGGCCTTGGCACGCCGAGGCTACTCGATCTCGCTCAGCACTCAAATGCAAAGCTTGTCGATGATGGGCAACTGGGTCGGATCGGCCTATGTATACCGCGACAAGAAGGGCGATCCAGGCAACCGTGCGCCAATCGAGGTTGTGCCTGCAGAACGCCAGCGTGCTGCGATGCAGTTCGTGATTGAGAATGCGTTCTATGACGAAGCTTATGGCATTACTCCAGAGCTGCTTACTCATACCACGGTTGATAAGTGGTGGGATGATGTCCGCAATGTGTTTGCTGATGCAGCCATGCCGATCCACGATCGCGTGATGGGTATGCAGGCGTCCGCATTGACCATGCTGCTCAATCCACAGACCGTCCAGCGTGTCTATGACTATGAGCTGTTCGTGCCGGCCAATCAAGACACATTGACTCTCGCCGAGTTGATGGAATCGGTCACCGAAGCAATCTGGTCGGAGATCGGCGAGAAGCCAACCAAGAAGTACACGACGCGTCAGCCGATGATCTCATCGCTGCGTCGCAACCTTCAGCGTGAGCATCTCGATCGCTTGATCGATATGTCGTTCGTCGTCCGTGGGTTCAGCTCGGCTTCCAAGTCGAGCAAGACACTCGCTGCTATGCACTTGCGTTCGATCCAGAAGCATGTCGACGAAACGCTTGAATCGGGTGACAATCTCGACGCCTACACCAAGGCTCATCTCGAGGAAATCTCGGTCCGTGTGAGCAAAGCACTCGACGCTGGATACATCTACTCTCGCTAACGCAGAGTAATCATTCATACTAATACAACGGGCAGCCCATCTGGGTTGCCCGTTTTTTTAGAGTCGATGTGCATTGGCATTGCCTATCTACACGATAAAGAGATGATGCCCGAGCACGAAGAACCAATCCAAACCCCAAAGAAACGATCCAGGATTGTCACCGGCTTCGCCTTGTTGATCGTTGTGATTCTTGTGCCGATGTGTGGGGCGTGGGTCATCGGGCGATGGGTGTATTGGTTCGATATCCTGACATCACAGCAGCTGCTAATCAGCTCGCTCGCGTTGGGCTTCGGTGTGTTGATTATCATCGCCCGTCGAAAACGGATCGGGCTCTTGTGTATCGCTCTCGCATGCCTGTCTGTTTACCCGGTGCTTACAGGGCGAAACTGGGTGCTCGGCGCTGTTGATCTCACGGGCAAACCGGGTGGGGTTCTTCGGGTTGTATCGTGCAACTTCTTTACGCAGAACAAGCACTGGGAGCGTGATCTTGAGACTTTGATGTCGCTCGATTCGGACTTGATCGTGTTGATGGAAGCGCCGCCTGAGATCAACCGGGGGATTCAGTTCCGAGGTATGCTCGATGGGAGCGGGTGGAACTGGGTTGCTCGCGATCCTGTCGCGGGGTATCTCTCGCCGAGCTTTATTCTTACGCCTCACCTGATCGAGCGCATCGAGATTATCAATGTGCCCAACGCACACCGGGACATTTTGCTGGCAAAGGTGACGCTGCCAGAATCATCAGTGCTTATTGCTCAAGGGCATCCGCATTCGCCCAGGACGAGCGAACGATGGAAGATGGGGAATGAGTTCTGGGAGCGCACAATCTTTGCCATTACGCGCGAGAGTAATCGCCAAGACCTGCCTGTGATTCTTGGGGCCGATCTCAACAGCGCGCCCGCTGGTTTACGATCGCAACGAACTCGCAAGGCGGGGTTCAAAGCAGGCAAGCCGATCATTGGAGAGTGGGGGAGCTATCCCTCAGCGTGGCCCGCGCTTGTGCGGGCACACATCGACGATGTGTGGACATCAGACGGCGCACGGGTCATCGCATGGTCTTCGATAGAACTCCAAGGCAGCGATCATCGATGCATCATCGCGGATATCAAACTCAAAGCACAAGACTAACGAGACTTTTTGGTGACACGCCCGACCGCTTTGCGGAGCATTGCTTGTTCTGATGAATCAAGCCCGATCAGAATGATCAACGGGATCGCGATTGCTGCGATCGCCGCCATGTGCAACACCAAATCTAGGAATCGTTCGATCTCGAAACTCTGGCGCATTCCGTATGCGCAAGCCCCTAGAAAAGCAGTAAATACCACCGGCCTCCAGAGCACAAAGCAGAGCACCTTTGGTGCAACGCCAAGATATTTTCGCACCATAAACTGGATGCCTATGAAATGCACAACAATGAAGATCAATGAAAAAGTGATCGCGGGTGCGTGGTACGATGCGAGGATGGATTCTTCTGCACCGCGGTTTGGAAGAGCGGTGTAGAGCGCGAATGACAAAATCGGATTGATTAAGCCTCCAACAAGAATCAGTGGTGCGTATCTTTGCACATAGCCCGCGCCATACAACACACGCAACCACCCGTCGGATATCCCGCGGGCAGCCATACCAATCGCGAGCACACGAACGGTCATTACGCAGATCTCGAGCTGGTCAGCAGTAAAGTGTCGCCCGATCCACACGCTGAGCAACGGCGGCGCATAAATAAAGACAACTGTGCACGCCGGGATCGCGACAAGCCCATGGAGTTTGGTGATCTGAGGCAACAACGCGCCGATCGAGTCTCTTTGGTTCTGAGCAGTCAGCCGGGCAGCCACAATATCGAGCCCGTCGGTCATCCCGGTGGTCACCATGCGGATGTACGAAGACAGCCGAACAGAAGCGGCGAAGACCGCGTTGGCAGCGAGCCCGAACCAGACATTGATGAGCAGCTGGCTCAATCGGATGTGCATGTTGAGCGCGACGCTGATCACGCCGTTCCAGCCGCTCGTTGAGATGATCGCTTTGACCTCGGCTCTATCGACAAGCGAGGGTGATGGTCTTGTGCGCTTATCGAGCATCAGCATGACCCATGCTGCCGTGACCACCACAGCCACCGAGATCGCTGCGCCGGTGCCGGCGAACCGAACGAGTGTTTGCTGGGGATCATCAGATGGATACAGCATAACCCACACAACCGCCGCCCAGAAATAGCTTGACCGATCGAGCACGAGCAGCAGGTTGTAGGTGATCATCCGTTCTGAGATGATGTACAGGTTAAACAGCGGCGCGAGCGCGATCGAGACGCACGAAGCGATTGTCTGA
>MAAC01013842.1_pt1 | contig 14111 bp, 13 predicted proteins | sample 1115981 | NCBI WGS metagenome assembly MAAC01 (sample SAMN04961126, study PRJNA320927) | seawater metagenome | isolation source: sample BD02T64 sea water enriched with oil for 64 days | place: USA:Gulf of Mexico | collected 2013-07-27 | reverse complement strand
TATTAATGGTGCCGACTGCCGGAATCGAACTGGCGACCTACTGATTACAAGTCAGTTGCTCTACCAACTGAGCTAAGTCGGCACTACATTAAGTGGTGCGAATTCTAGTGTAATGTTTTGCCCCTTGCAATAGCTAAATTCAAATAATTTGCACTTTTTTCATCTTTATTGTTTGTTTGATGGTTTTTTATTCAAGGGATGGTTATTTTTACTCCTTGACGGCTTGCTACTGGCGATTAAAGCAAAAAATCCGACATTATTTAATGTCGGATTTTTATATTTGGTTTTGTTATTTCACTATGTAGTTATTTCAAGGCTATATTCTTTGCTATATATAGTCGCATTATTCCTTAACTACAGTGCAATATTTTAATGTGATAAGGAAGAGGCTGGCATACCGCCTAACTGTCCTGCTGGCATTATTGGTGTTTGTTGCTCAATTTGTGCTCTAGCCGCTGCAGCTGTTAAGGCACCAACTGATTTATTTCTAGCTCTCACCATAGGTGCAGGGATGATACGACCTTTTACTTTTGGCTCTGGAGCAAAGTTAGCTGCCGATTTACCCAGTAGACGGGTATGAATACAAGACCTGATTTCTTCTAGGGTATAATTGGCTTTTACCTTAATACGAAGATGCGGGATTGAAGCAGCTTCTAAGCTACCACTAACAAACCAATCTTTTTTAATTTTATAACCTCGGCCCTGTGTATCGACTAAATCAATAGCGCCAAGTAATTTCATACTGCTCCGGTCGCAAATAACAAAATCTAAATACTTTGTTTCAGCGCTTTTTGCTGCCGTTTGGCTCGCTCTACTGGAGACACCATTGCGTATAGTTACTACATCACTTAGCCTGACGCGATTTAACACTCGGTATTTTGCACCTAATGCTTGTTCAACAAGGTTTTGAAAGTTTTTTTCTGCCGGGGTAAAAATTGCCTTTTTACTATCAAAAGGAAAAGGGAAGCTATTGTCATTTAAACGACTTGCTAACACCGCAACAATTACCACTAAGGTAATTAAGGTAAATAATATCAGTTCCATATACTTCTCCTGCTATACCAAATTCTTGACGCTTTTCCCTATTCCAGAGAATAAACGTACTACTTGTCTTGAATTAAGCAGAATGTGTGCCAGAGATCGATTCTTAAGAGAGATTTTTTAGATAGGTTATATTTGCTAGTGTAGAGATGACTTATTACAGCAAGGTAGGCTTATTGAAACTTATGATAATAGGTAGCTGTAGCGCCAAAACACTGCATCTATATCGTCTATTATATAGTAGACGATTATACCCAAGCCACTTGAAGATGCGTGTTCCAGGACGCTTGATCATGAATTGCTCAGGCGTCCCCGCAGGGCTGATTTAGAAACGCTTTATGCTGCGTTATTGATTTCGACAATAGAATAACTATTCTCTTCAATCAATGCCTTGCCTAAAAGCATTTCTAATTCCAGCTGAAACCTGCATCTTCAGGTAGTTTGGGTATAGACACCTCATAAATAGCTTAGGCTGGGTACTTACCTTCTAGTGCTTTATATAGTTGTTGCTGAAAGTCTTCTGCGCCAGCATCTAACGTAGTAACTAATTTAGCCAATACTTCGTTGTCTTCTTCTCCGTGCCATTCTTTAATATAGCTACCTTCTTTATAGCCATGATCTTGACGGAAAAAGTTTAAGGTGTTTTTACCAACGTATTGACGGAACAGTTCATCTAAGTCCATATTCATTAATGACATACAATCAGCTAACGCCTTAGCATCAAAGGCTTTGTTTGTAACCGCAGCCGAAGCTAAATTTTCTAGTGCTATTTTAAAATCATTTTCTGCCGTACCTTGATGAAGCTCTTTGGCAAGTTCACTAGCAATTAATTCGGCGCTATCACCGGATATTAAACGTAAACTCAAACCAAAGTGAAAAATATCAACAAGTTCTAATTGTACTTGAGCAATGTCTATTTCTTGGTGTTTCCACCACTTCCAACCATGATGATCTAACATCTCAGCACATTCTACCCAAATGGCACGATACCACTCATAGCCATTATCACGCCATGTATCACTAACACGACTGTTCATCGCATCTTGCATGACCAGCATTTGGCTAATTTGTTTTTCGGCTAAAGAAAGTGCGGTTGATAGTTTTTCGCTCATGTATTTCTCAAATAGTAATGTTTGTACTGTTATTTTGCCGTAGCTGATAGCGTGTGACAAGTATTTGCTGTTTGTTTTGCTTAAAGAGTGACTTTATGGCTATATTAGTTAGGTAAAGCTCTTCTCCCTTTACTTCTTGTCACCGCAATTAAGCAAACGAGTTAGCTCAAGGAGAGCTCCATGAAACATTCAGGAAAGACCCTATTACTTAGCTCCGTCATAGACCTAATTGATGACTTGATTTTTTATAAAGATAAACACTTCAAATATATTGGCTGTAATACTGCCTTCCTCAATTTTATCGGTAAAAGGACTGAGGACCTTATTGGTAAGGATGACTTTGAAATATTTGACCATAATTTGGCTACCCTGTTCAGAAAACACGATAAGCTTATGCTCGCTCAAGGCAATGTCAGATCCAATGAAGAATGGGTTACCTATCCTAATAACAAAAAAGTTTATCTTTTAACTAAAAAAATTCCTTTTGTGTATGATGGTACTAACATCGGGATTTTAGGTATTAGTCGAGATATCACTTCATTAGAAAAAGCCAATCAACAATTACAAAAGCAAACGTTGCTCGATGAACTTACACGCGTAAAAAATAGAAAAGCGTACAACCTTAAAATTAAATCCTTACTCGCTGTTTTTGAGCGTTACCACACCCCTTTCTCAATTATTAGCATAGATATTGATGACTTTAAAAACATTAATGATAATTTTGGTCATGATGTTGGTGATACTGTATTGCAAAATTTTGGTGCTCTTCTCGAAAAAAACATTAGAGAAACAGATCATCTATTTAGAATTGGTGGTGAAGAATTTGTCATTTTATCGGAGTCAAAAACTAAGGTTGATGCGATTAAATTAGCCGAAAAATTAAGAAAAATCGTAGCATGTAAAGCTCTATTTTCAGATATTAACATCACTATCAGCTTGGGGATCTGTGAAGTAACCACGGGTGATTGCCCTAACTCTATTGCTAAGCGAGTTGATAATTTACTCTATGAAGCGAAATCGAATGGAAAAAATAAAGTGATCTATCATCCCTTAGGCTAGGGGCTGTTGCTCTGGCCTACTTTAGCTGAACAATTTTTTCCTTACCATGGCACGATAGGCTTTTGGTGTTAAGTTTAAATCTTTTTTAAATAAGCGCGTTAAATGCCCTTGATCTTGATATCCCACCTGATCAGCTATTTCTTGTATAGTTAAATTACTTGATGCCAATAATTCTTTTGCTGTTTCGATTCTCAACTGCTGCCAGTATTGTGTTGCGCGCACGCCAGTAGCCGCTTTAAATCGACGAGTAAATGAACGCTGGCTCATACCAAACTGCTTAGCAATCTCTGTCAGTGTTAATTCAGAAGTTAAATTCGTGCGTAGCCAAAATTGAATTTCAGCAATTAACTCATCGGCATGCCTATCCCCCGCCCCCTCTAAATACCGCTGTTCTTCATAAGGTTTACGTATTTCATGGGAGAAGTTTCGTTCTACATTTTGTGCTGCCGCCTTACCATAATGCTGAGCGATTAGATGAACAATGATATCAGCCAATGCATTTAGGCTCGCAGCACAATAAATACGTTCAGATTGAGTAATAAAAAAATCGGGCTTTAAATCAACTTTTGGATAATCTCGCTTAAATTGGTCAACATAATGCCAATGTGTAGTTGCTGAGTGATTATCTAATAAACCTGACTCAGCCAAGAAACACACCCCGGTACCAACGCCAATTAACGTACTTCCTTGCTGCCAACAGTGTTGCAACCAAGCCACTAATTTTTGATGACTTCTAAGTATAGGGCGAGGATTGCGCCATAAACTTGGCACAATAATAATATCAGGCGGGACTGAGCTAACCGATAATTCACTATCAAGGGTGATATCTGCAACCATGGTAATGCCAGCACGTGACTTTATTTTATCTGACGATTCACTTAAAAATTGCGTGTTAAGTGCTAATACCGATTTATCATAACGCCTAGCAAAGGCTTCGCCGGCGAGTAACATTTCAACAGGTAATGTTACTCCCGTTGCCAAAACGTGAGGATAAATCAATAAATTTACAGTTAGACTATCTGATAAATTATCTGTTTTAATTCGCTTATTAGGCATTATTTCTTCTCTACGCACCATTAATGGCCATTATTACACACTACAAGGCCATTTATGCTTATTATTATTTTTAATAATCATTAGAATAGCTACTATCTAACACGATATACCGATAGCAATCATGGTGCTGATTTCAGAATGCACTTTGATTGGGAACGGTTATATAACTATTTTGCATTATTCAAATTTATTAAGTGGGCTATGACATGACACGTTTACCTTTAATTATTGGCATGGGCGGCATTAATGCTTCAGGTCGTACTTCGTTTCATCAAGGCTTCCGACGTATAGTAATCGACAAGTTAACAGCTCAAGCACGCCAAGAAACGTTTGTAGGCTTAGCGAGTTTAATGAAAATTATCACAAAAAAAGATGATACTTTAGTTGATGCCGACGGTAATGTTGTTTTAGCTGATGAGATCGAAAGCAAATTTGGGCAACAAATTCTTGCCGGTACATTAATTCGTAAAATTGAAAAAAATCATTTTGATCCTGATGCGACTCACTGGCATCAAAAAATGAATATCAGCCCTACAGATAAACCGATAACGTTTGAATTACGTGCCAAAGAGTTACCTAAACCGTTACCAAGTTCATGGCTTGTAAATGACTTAGGTGAAGGTAGAGTTTCTGTCGAAATCCCTGAGCAACTAACAATTACCCACGATTCATATCGTGATAATCCAATTAAAGCCGCAGGTCAGTTCCCTACAGGATTCGAACCTACTAAGCTTTATAAAAGTCGAAACCATCCTCGCGGCTTACAAGTAACAATCTTTGCGGCAACGGACGCTATTCGCTCTACTGGGTTGGAATGGGATGCCATTTTAGATAAAATTAGTCCTGATGAAGTAGGGACATACTCAGCTTCAATAGCTGGACAAATGCATGATGAAGGTTTTGGTGGTTTAGTTAAAAGCCGTTTAACCGGTTCACGTGTCAGTACTAAGCAATTAGCGCTGGGACTTAATACTATGTCTACCGATTTTATCAATGCTTATGTTACTGGCAATGTCGGCACTACTTTTACTAGCTCGGGTGCTTGTGCAACATTTTTATATAACCTACGTGCAGCGACACATGACATGGCCGCTGGCCGTACACGTATCGCTATTGTTGGTAGTAGTGAAGCCCCTATTACACCAGAAATGATTGAAGGTTTTGGCAACATGAGTGCATTAGCCAATGAAGAAGGGCTAAAGAAACTTGATGGTACTGATACTGCTGATCATCGCCGAACTAGCCGTCCATTTGGTAATAACTGTGGTTTCACCATGGGTGAAGGTGCACAATTTATTGTCTTGATGGATGATGCTCTTGCGTTAGAGATGGGCGCAAAAATACTTGGCTCTGTTGCCGATGTATTCATTAATGCTGATGGTTATAAAAAATCGATTACTGCACCTGGTCCTGGTAACTATATTACTATGGCCAAGTCCGTCGCTTTAGCCGAGCAAGTTTTAGGTAAAGAAGCACTACAAGAGCGTAGCTTTATTTTGGCACATGGTTCAAGCACTCCACAAAACCGCGTTACTGAGTCATTAATTTATCATAAAGTCGCAGAATGTTTTAACATCGAAAATTGGCCTGTTGCAGCACCTAAAGCTTATATTGGTCACACGCTAGGCCCTGCAAGTGGCGATCAAATGGCGATGGCGTTAGGTATTTTCAGCGATAATATTATGCCCGGTATTACCACTATTGATGAAGTTGCTGAAGACGTTCATAACGAGCACCTTAATATTGCTACAGAACATTGGCACTGCCCTGATATGGATATCGCGTTTATCAATTCAAAAGGCTTTGGTGGCAATAATGCAACCGCTACTGTTTTTTCTCCAAAAGTAAGTTTAACAATGATGGAGAAACGTTATGGTGCAGAGGCAATGGAAACTTACCAACAAAAATTAATTGAAGTAGAACAAGCCCAACAAGTTTATCGTAATAACGCGAATAATGGTCAGTTTGATTTAATTTATAAATTTGGTGAAGGTCTGATCAATGAAGCTGATATTGAATTAACTAACGATAGTTTAACCTTCGCTGAATTCAAAAATAGCATCGCACTACCTAGCAAAAACCCTTTTGATGATATGGTCTAATTTTACCTACTAAGGTGTTTGCTTACCTATTTGGTTAGCTTTCACCTTACATTTTCAACATTACCTTTAAATATGCAACTGAGTCATCTCTGCTCTCATTATAGTTTCCTCAAGCAAAAATAAGGCAAAAATATGACTCGACTTCGCATCATTCTAATCACTTTTTTATCACTATTAGCTTTTGCTGCTAACTCATTGATAACTCGTTTTGCTTTAGAAAAAACCACTATTGATGAAGCCAGTTTTATTATGCTTAGAGTTGTCTCAGGAGCACTATTCTTGTGGTTATTTTTAGCGCTAAAAAAAGATAAAAAAATATTGCAAGGCGGTACATGGTTTGCTGCTTTTGCTTTGTTTATTTATGCTGTGAGCTTTACTTATGGTTACGGATTGATTGCAGCTGGCACAGGTGCTTTATTGCTCTTTGGTTCGGTACAAATTACTATGACTATTGCGGGTTACCGTGAAGGAGAGCGACTAAACGTAATACAACTAGTCGGTTTTGTTTTGGCACTTGCTGGGCTAGTCATTTTGATGCTACCGGGTATAAGCGCACCTTCTTTTATGGGAGCATTCTTGATGTGTATTTCAGGGGTCGCTTGGAGCATTTATACACTGCAAGGCAGAGGTGCAAGTAGCCCCGCAGCCACTACTGCTGGAAACTTCATTAAAGCAGCCCCCATGGCAACACTGTTATGGCTCATAGTTTACCTGTCCACAAATAACACTATCGACTTAGCAAACATAGGTGTTATTTATGCGCTACTATCAGGTATTGTCACTTCTGGCATCGGCTATATTATTTGGTATAGTGTTTTGCCTGAACTTAAAGCCACTCAAGCTGCGATTGTGCAATTAAGTGTTCCACTACTAGTAACTTTAGCGGGTGCCCTATTACTAAATGAAACCATTACATTACGTATAATAATCGCTTCTATTGCTATATTATTCGGTACCATTCTAGTACTGACTTTCAAGCATAAGCATTAATACCCTCTTTACCAGACAGTGCCAGTAAATATCATCCACATAACGGCATTGCGCTGAATAATACTAATTCCAATAAGTTTCTTCCCACTCAGCGAGAGTTAAAAGGCTTAGAGGCAAGGCATTGATTGAAGAGAATGGTTATTCCCATGTATTCAAGTTTAACGGTAGTTACGACATTACTGAAAACTTAATTTTTGGTTTCGTTTCGAGTATCAGCTCTGGTCGTCCACAAAGTTACCTTGGTCGTCATCCAACAGGCGTAGATAGCTGTGCTGCTGGTAATGTATGGGAAGCATGTTATGGCAATACTGGTCATGAGAGCTTTTACGATGAAAACGAACAACCAGCTAAACGTGGTTCAAAAGGTAACCTTGATTGGGTGACTAATGTCGACTTATCATTAACGTATATTACTGAAGTAATGGAGGGTGATTTATCATTCAAAGCGACAGTTTATAATGTATTTGATAGCGATTCAGCGACCAATATTAATGAAACAAGAACGTCCCTAAATGATGATGGTAACTTAGTTAAAAATGCTGATTACGGAAGTATTACTGACCGTCAAACAGAGCGTTATGTATCATTTGTTGCCCGTTACGAATTTTAATATTTACTGTTTAAGCAGGTAATATTTAGCTGTGGCTAAGATTCAAACCGCTCTTTTGAGCGGTTTTTTTATAACTAAACCTTAAGCATTATGCGTACTTTCCTTAGCTAGTCAAAGCTTACCGATAAAGCTGTACATAAAACCAGTAAACGCACTATACTTAAACCTTTGTTGTTAATCACTAACACTTGGACATGGCTTGAAACTCTATATTGCCGAAAAACCGAGTTTAGGTCGCGCTATTGCTGCCGCATTACCTAAGCCACAAAAAAACCATAAAACACATATCGAGCTCGCTAACGGTGATGTGGTCAGTTGGTGTATTGGACACATTTTGGCGCAAGCAGACCCTGAAGATTATGACGCGACATTAAAAAAATGGCGCATGGAAAGTTTGCCAATAGTGCCACAGCAATGGCAATTAAAACCCATTCCCCGTACCCGTGCACAACTGACAGTACTAAGAAAGTTGGTAAAACAAGCCGATGAAATTATTCACGCCGGCGATCCCGACAGAGAAGGTCAATTACTCGTTGATGAAGTGATTGATTACTTTAAATTATCAAAAACCAAAAAAGCTAACATTAAACGCCTGCTGATCAGCGATTTAAACTTACCTGCCGTCAAACGAGCACTTACCTCACTAAAACCTAATAGTGATTTTATGCCGTTATCTATTTCTGCTTTAGCACGTTCACGCGCTGATTGGCTTTATGGTATTAACCTCACTCGTGCTTATACCTTACAAGGGCAAAAAACTGGTTATAACTCGGTATTATCGGTAGGTCGTGTGCAAACACCTTTATTAGGTTTAGTGGTTAGGCGTGAACAGGAAATTTCAAAATTTGTCAGTAAACCTTTTTTCCAAGTGCAGGCCCATATTGCACTAACGTCAACTGAAGCCATCGCTTTTACAGCAAAATGGCAGCCAAGTGAAAACTGTCAACCATATTGCGATGAAGAAGGTCGGGTTTTAGTAAAAGCATTGGCAGAAAATGTCGTTAACCGTATTGCTAACCAACCGGCCACTATCAGTAATATTGAAAGTAATGAAAAACAACAAGCCGCCCCATTGCCCTTTAATTTATCACAATTACAAATTAGTGCTGCTAAGCAGTTTTCTATGAATGCCAAACTGGTGCTTGATGTGTGTCAGGCTTTGTATGAAAAACATAAGCTGATTACCTACCCACGCTCAGATTGTCGTTATTTACCTAAAGAGCAACTAAAGCAAGCAAGTGGCATTGTTGATACACTCGCCAAATCATCATTACCTTGTAGTAAACCCGCACAAGGGGCAAATACTTCTTTAGTCAGTAAGGCATGGAACGATAAAAAAATAACCGCCCATCATGCGATTATCCCAACCGAGAAATCACCTGAAAGCATCAATTTAAATACCTTTGAAAAAAATGTTTATTTACTTATTGTGCGTCAGTATTTAGTACAGTTTTATCCTGCCTATATTTATCAGCAAACCAAAGTGAATTTGTTAATTGCTGGCGGACACTTTGTAAGCCAAGCAAAAACAGAGAAACAACTGGGCTGGCAAGTATTATTCCCAAAAAGTAATAAAACAAAAAACCAAAACAAGTTAGAACACGGGCAAGAACAAGAACAAACATTGCCTCCTTTAACAAAAGGGCAACTATTACATTGCCAACAAGGCGAATTAATAGAAAAGCACACGTCACCGCCGCAATCTTTTACTGATGCAACGCTGCTCGGTGCAATGACCGGAATTTCCCGTTACGTCAATGACGCGGCCATTAAAAAAGTACTGAAAGAAACCGATGGTCTAGGTACAGACGCTACTCGCGCCGGCATTATTGATTTACTTTTTAAACGAGGTTTTTTACAACGTCAAGGCAAAGCAATAACCGCAACTGAGGTTGGTGTTGCGTTAATCACCGCACTACCCACCATAGCTACTTTGCCAGATATGACAGCACAATGGGAGGCAACACTCACTGCAATCAGTGAGAAAAATGCCAACTATCTAAGCTTTATGCAACCGTTAACAATTATAGTCAATGAGATGGTACAAGGTGCCAGTCAGCAATCTTTTTCTGGTTTACCTAAAGTTGCTTTTAAGCCTAAACGCGGCAAAAGAACATTTCAGAAGAAGCCCGTAAAAAAAGCAAGTTAGCACCAAGCTACTTGCCTGAAGGCAGACTGTAAAAAGGTAATTAATCTTAAGCTTCCTTAAAGTGTGGGAAAAGGATTGGTCTTATTCGAAGGAGAATTTACACGTCAATAGCTTGTCTATCGCATGTGAATTTAACACTGAGGTAATTCAGGGTAGCCATTGAATAAATATCTACTAAGCCGAGTTTAATTTAAGCTATTTTTTAGTGCACCAAGTAATGCCATATAAATTGGATCACAAAACTCAGTAACTGCATTTTCATTATCTGAAGTAAAACTAGAACTCCATTCAACTAACACACCTGTGCTGCTTTCAGACAAATTTACCATACCTATATAGTTATCTACCGCTGACTTAGCAATGGCACCTGGCCCATCATCAATGGAATAGGTAAAGGTATATTGACTGGCATCTAGTGATACTAAAGTTTCATGAATGGCATTATTTAGAATCCGCTTAGCGCCTACTTCAGTGCCGCTAACATTACCTACTTTAACTAAAGAGCTGATCACCCCCTCCGCCCACGACATATCATGAAAATTGCCTATTTGTTGCCAAACGGCTTCGATTGACGCGTCAATGACTATATTGTTGTAACATCTACCCATGAGTGCCCCCTATCTTAAAACATGAAATATACAGTTAAGTTTATGCCATCATAGTAAATTTGCCAAATAACAGAAAAGGAATAATACACAGCACAGCATGCCTATGATCTATACTCTTGATTATCCCCAAGCAAACACTTTGCTATCGTCGCAGATTGTAATATCATCAAAATATTCTGAGTAAAGAGCAAAGAGAACAAGATGATTATTCTGCAAAACGCCATGGAAAAAAGTAACTTATATAAGGTCGATGAGTTTGGCGTGAAAAATTACAACTATGGCATATTAGCAATATTATCCTTCGTCCTATTTGCCTTTATAAATATCAGTCTAGGTTATGTCACCTTTGTAGCAGAGACCGGCGTAGAGGGCTCACCCGTAAAAAATTATGCCGATGCTTTTTGGCTGATGCTGATGTCATCCACCACCATCGGCTTTGGTGATGTCTATCCAATTACGTTAGCAGGTCGCATTGCTGTTTTTACTATGTTCATTTTAGGTGTCGGCATATTAGGTGGTGTTGGCGCTGTTTTTGCCAATAAGATTTTTGGCTTTGCTGATACCAATATAAAAAATAGAGAGCTAAGACAGCAAAACGAAGAAATCTTGTTACAAAATGATAAGATTTATCAAAAATTAACCGCATTAGAAGATAGGCTAGAAGCGTTTAATAAAGAGGCAAAGTAGCATATGGAACTTGATGCTAGGCAAACGTTAGTTTTAGCCGTATTAGTACTATTCTTAGGACGATTTTTAAATAAAAAAATCAATTTCTTACACAAGTACAATATTCCTGAACCAGTCACTGGCGGCATTATCGCTTCGCTATTCTTTAGCGCTATTTACTTTATCTTTGACCAAAGTATTAATTTCTCTTTAGGTCAACGTGATCAATTACTGATTATCTTTTTTACTTGTGTTGGCTTGTCAGCTAAGTTCTCTACCTTACTGCAAGGAGGTAAAGCACTGGTAACACTGCTAATCCTTGCCATTTGTTACTTATTCCTGCAAAATTTTACTGGTGTAGCCGTTACACTAGCTACTGACTTAGCTCCACCAGTCGGCGTACTTGGCAGTTCAGTTTCTCTTAGTGGTGGTCACGGCACCGCTATTGCTTGGGCACCCACTTTCGTTAGTGAATTTGGCATTGAGAACGCTATGGAAATTGGTATAGCCTGTGCAACATTTGGCTTAGTTTTGGGTGGTCTTTGTGGCGGGCCAATCGCCAGCTATTTAATTAAGCGCCATAACCTAAGCTCTAATTGCCAAGAGCATTTGTCTGTCGGTGTTAATAATGAGCAAGAAAAAATCACAGTACATAGTATTTATACTGTGTTATTGGTGTTATGCCTTGCTATTGGTATAGGCATACATCTGCACCAACTTATTGATAGTTATGGTATCAAACTACCTATTTTTGTACCTTGCTTATTTGGCGGAATTATTCTGACGAATACAGTACCACTTTTTTGGAAGAAGTTACCTTGGCCTTCAGGTACACCGACGTTGGCATTAATTTCAGATTTTTGCTTAGGGCTATTTCTAGCGATGTCTTTGATGAGTTTGCAACTTTGGACGCTAATAGACCTTGCCCTGCCGATTTTATTACTCCTTGCTGCACAAGTGATTATGGTATTAAGTTTTGCTATTTTTGTAGTTTTCCGAGCACTTGGGAAAAATTATGATGCCGCTATTATGGCTTCTGGCTATGCTGGTCTAGCACTTGGAGCAACGCCAACAGCCATTGCAAATATGACCGCTGTCACTAAAAAATATGGCGCGTCTCCGCAAGCATTTATTGTTGTGCCACTTATTGGTGCTTTCTTTATTGATATTTCTAATGCTTTTATTATTCAAATATTCCTTGGCTGGCTGAGCTAACGGTGCCATTCATGAGTTACCACAATTAGGGCTAGCGATTCCTTCCTTTGATTTTTCAAGTTCACCTTGGGCTCAGCAATAGCAACTCATCAATACCATTTTTACGCTTTCTCTTTATACGGTGATACTATCAATTTACAACAAGGTAATTGGCAAAATGCTTTAGGGAATAGCTCAAGCATTGGGTTAATTTTTATCGTTGAAGAAACTTTTAATTTATCAAGTTTTCAAGTGCCACAAGCAGCTAATCTCTGGGGTGAACTTTTACTCTTTGATATAAATTTTATCGAGTATTCCTTTGAAGAAATTATTTTAGCCAAACAATTTGATTTGATGGGGCAGCCTTATTTAGCTGTTAAAAAAAACTGTATTACCTAGATTTCTATCAGGAAAATAACTAGATATCCGTCAGGGAAGAACTTTAGCTATTGCCAGCGTTAGCGATACAAATCATGTTTTACTATCTTCCTTAGCGCATCTGGGGTATAACAGCGCAATGAAAATTCCAAAGCGACTATTGCCTCTCGTAGAAGAAGGCTTAATTGACGAAGTGCTCAACCAATTAATGAGCGGTAAAGAGGCTACTGTCTACCGAGTTCGTTGTGGCGATGAAATTCGCTGCGCGAAAGTATATAAAGAAGCCACCAAACGTAGCTTTAAAAAAGCGTCACAATACACTGAAGGTCGAAAAGGCCGCAGTAGTCGACGTGCTAGAGCAATGGAGAAAGGCTCTAAGTACGGTAAGAGCCAACAAGAAACAGCTTGGCAAAATGCTGAGGTTGACGCCTTATATACCCTTGCAGAACACGATGTACGTGTCCCGCAGCCTTATGGCTGTTTTGATGGCGTATTATTAATGGAACTTATCACTGATGAAGAAGGTGATGTTGCACCACGACTTAATGATGTCGTTATGCCAGCAGAGCAAGCGATAGAAGATCATGCCTTAATGATGATTTATATCATGCGCATGTTATGTGCAGGCATAGTACATGGTGATCTATCTGAATTTAATGTCTTGGTTGACGCTTATGGTCCAGTTGTTATCGACTTACCTCAAGCAGTTGATGCCTCAGCTAATAATAATGCCAAAGCAATGTTACTGCGCGATGTTAACAATATCACTACCTATTACGCCCAATTCGCCCCAAACTTAGCATTAACAAAATTTGGTGAAGAAATGTGGGCTTTATATGAAGCAGGTGAATTAAGCGATACCACCAAATTAACAGGCTTATTTGCAGAAGACACTCAAAGCGCCGATGTTGAGACAATACTAGCCGAAATCCAAGCGGCTTTTGAGCAGGAGCAAGACCGACTTGCCTATCTCAAAGAAGCTGCTGAACAAGATTAACTTAAAGATAACCTAAGTTTCTCTTCCGATAGTCCTTATTTTTAATCATTTCTTAAATAAAAAAGGCACATTAACCTAAGTTAATGTGCCTTTTTTGTGATGACTATTAAGTGATTACTTCTTAGTATATTTTTCTAACCATTTAAATA
>MAAC01020112.1_pt1 | contig 14112 bp, 11 predicted proteins | sample 1115981 | NCBI WGS metagenome assembly MAAC01 (sample SAMN04961126, study PRJNA320927) | seawater metagenome | isolation source: sample BD02T64 sea water enriched with oil for 64 days | place: USA:Gulf of Mexico | collected 2013-07-27 | reverse complement strand
AATCTCTATCTCACCGCCACATTCAAAACATTGTTTAAATCAGTTTAAATGACAATGTTTGTTATTGAGATATAACAGGGAAATATAACTGGCAAGGGTTTGTAGCATATTACCCACGAAATAGAGTTCAAATCTCTATTTCACCGCCACATTTATATAGAAAAATGAAGAAATTGAAAAAGTCGCTTTAAAGCGACTTTTTTTTTATTTGTTTTAAAACATTGTTAATATTTTGTTATTCATTAGGAATATGATTGATGCCAAGGAAAGTTAATTCGCGAATTAAAACCACACTATGTAAGTGCTTTTTAATTACCAGTATGGTTTCTCCAGCAGCTAGCGTGTTTGCACAAGAAGCAACAAAAAATGAAACAAATAAGGCCGTAGTTCTTACTCCTGCCATTACTGAGGCTGCGATTACTGAAATTGAAGTTACTCACTATTACCCTGAACCCTATCCGGTAACACATTGGGAAAACCTAAACCCCAGTGCTAATTTCTATCAATCGCCTTATCAAGTTTCACTTTTTTCTGCCCAAAGCGGTGAAGATAGCGCTCGTTTATGGTCGCAAACTAAATCTATTTTTGCCTACGGTTTTGGTGTTATTGGCGTGATAGCCTTATTGCCAGCAGATATTTCTAATTGGGATAACGAAGAGGGTATTTTTGAGAAGTGGAGTGATAATGTAAAATCAAGCCCTGCTTGGGATAGAGATAGCGGGCCACTTAATTTTATTGGTCACCCATACTTTGGTGGTGTTTACTATCAAGTTGCGCGTAAATCAGGTTATCGTCAATGGGATGCTTTTGTTTATTCAACCTTGATGTCTACTTTTTATTGGGAGTACGGCATTGAGTCTTTTGCTGAAATTCCCTCTATCCAAGATTTAGTCATTACTCCTGTGCTTGGCTGGGCTTACGGCGAATGGGCATTTAATACTGAAATGGATATTAGAGCAGATAATGACACGGTTTGGGGCTCGTCTTTTTTAGGTAGCACAGCATTAGTTTTACTCGATCCCGTTGATAGTTTAAGTGTTGGTATTAATAATTTATTTGGCAAAGAAATTATTAAGGCAGGCTCAGGCTATGTCCGAGTTAAAGATGTCATTATTGGCCCTAATGGTGAAACTGAAAATCAAATTCAACTTAACATTTCATTGCAGCTTGGTGATGGCGGTAATTATACCCCTAAGCATAGAGCAATAAAGCGTAAGTCAGATCCTGTTGATACTGGCATTATCGGTATGTCTTATGGCATTGGCCAGGTATACCTAGATGATGCTTGGCAAGTAAATGATGATACCGTTAGTGAGTATTCATTAGGGTTATATTTTTCTAAAAATTTTTCATCCCGTCTATCTTATGCGAAAACCAAAGTAAGCAGCACACTGTCAGGTAATGAAGTTGCTTATGAGAATTATAGTCTTGATAGCCAATATTATTTTAATAGCCAAAGTAAGTTAAGACCTTATATTACCGCAGGTTTTGGTGAAATGATGTGGCAAAAAGATGAAGAGTTAAAAACCTTTCAAGTCAATGCTGGCGCAGGCATACACTATAAACTAACAAACAACTTTGCCTTACAGCTTGATTGGCGCCACTACCACAGCACTCAAAAAGACAGCGCTGAAGATACCATTGCCGCACGTTTGGTGTACCTATTAGGTAACGGTGAGCGTTAATCGTTTATCCTTTCTTTACCGTTAAGGGTCTTAATGACGGCAGGTTGCTTTGTAAACAAATATTAATATTATCTTGCTTATCTCGCATTAGTTTAAAAATCATTTATGCTTAAGTTATCTCTCTTTGTTGGCTTTAGAGGTAACTATGAAGTATATTTTTCTAATCATTACGTTGCTATGCACCACACTATTATTTTCTTGCCAGAGCCATAATGGCGATTTGAGTCAGATAAAAAACACTGATTTTTTATATCTTGACCAACAATTTACTTCCCCACCATCGTTTCAGCTTGAAACCGAGCAAGAAATATTTATGCTCGATGATGAGATGCTCGCTATGGTCGAAAGTAAATTGATGACCACACAAAGTACCAAGAAAAAAGCCAGATTATTACTCCAACACATTTTTTCTCAAGACAATATAGCCTTAAGCTATACCAGCAACGCTAATGTTACCGCGCGCGATGCTTTTCATAGTCAAACAGCTAATTGCATGTCGTTAACCATCATGGCTTATGCGCTTGCTAAAGAAGCAGGCCTAAAAGCGAGCTTTCAACAAGTTCACATTCCAGAATATTGGGTTAGAAATGGCCAATACAACTTACTTACCGGCCATGTTAATTTACTTATTGAAGCGCAAGATAATATTAAGAAAACCATTATTTATGGCTCTGATGCTATAACCATTGATTTCGACCCTTATGTAGTTAGGCAGTCATTTCCCAAAAGAGTGATTGGCAAAAATACCGTATTAGCGATGTTTTATAATAATAAAGGTGGGCAAGCGCTGGTCTTGGGAAACTATGCTATCGCCTATCAATATTTAAAAGCTGCCAGCCAAGCTGATCCCCTATTTAGTCCTGCTTGGGGTAACTTAGCGGTACTTTACAAGTTAACAGAAAATACGGTTATTGCCGAGAATACCTATCGACATGCGATTGCTCTTAATGCTAATAATTTAACCGCTCTCGCTAATTTAGCCATACTGTTACACAGTGAAAACAAATTAAAAGAGGCGGAAAAAATTGAAAATAAATTGCATTTAAAGCGTAAAAACAACCCTTATTATCAAGCGTTATTAGCAGATGAAGCCTCTTATCGCCATGACTATATGCTCGCTATTACTCAATATAAAAGAGCCTTAAAATTAGATGCCTCTGTTCATGAATTCTATTTTGGTTTAGCTAAAGTGTATTACCAAATGGGTAACATAAACTCGGCTAAAAAAATGATGCGCAAGGCGATAAGATTAAATAAGGCAAAAAGTACCGAACATCAATATATTGCCAAGCTCAATTTTTTAAATGCTGAGCAAATTAATATTACTTTTATTGATACCCATAGCCAATAACAAAAACTGACTAATTAGACAATTAATTTTAAATTAATACTAATCGCGTTATAATAAAAATCTAACGAGTAAAGCTAGACAACATGAAAAAGGTTACCTGTAATGGATAAGAAATTTATTACCGCGCAAGAGTTACTAGAAGACTCTTTTAGATTAGCAGCAAAAGTGTTTGATGATGGCTTTAGACCACAGTTTATTGTCGGTATTTGGCGCGGCGGCGCACCAATAGGTATTGCGGTTCAAGAATATTTTGACTTTAAAAAAGTAGAAACTGATCATATTGCGGTACGCACGTCGTCTTATTATGGTATTAATAAGCAAAGCAAAGACATCAAAGTACACGGTTTGCATTATATTATTGAAAATGCCAATGCCGATGATGGTTTGTTAATTGTTGACGATGTTTTTGATTCAGGTCGAAGTATTAAAGCATTAATTGCCCAGCTTGAAGTATCAATGCGACAAAATATGCCCAAGGATGTTCGCACAGCATGTCCTTGGTATAAACCTGCCAATACCCAGGTTGATATAAAACCAACGTACTACGTGCATGAGTCAGACGAATGGCTAGTTTTCCCCCATGAATTATCAGGGCTAACGCCTGATGAAATCATTAAGGGTAAAAAAGACTTAGTTAATATACAAGACTTGCTAGTTTAATACCTATTTAATATAGATGACTTGTTAGTTGAGTATAGTTACCTACATATCTTAAAAAAATCACTGCTTGCAGTGATTTTTATATCACCATAGTCGGAAAACCGTATGAGTCGTTTTGTTATATTTTTGTTTGTAGTCATTGTCTCTGGCGCTGTTTATGGTAAAACAGCAAAATCAACCGTGATTTTGCTGTCTATTGATGGTTTTGCTTATGATTATTTAAGTAAGTATCAACCTAAAAACCTGCTCGCTTTTGCAAAATCAGGGGCAAGAGCAAAGCTGCTCCCCGTTTATCCGAGTAAAACGTTTCCTAATCACTTATCAATAATAACGGGGGTTTACCCAGCTAAACACGGTATTATTCATAATAAGTTTTATCACCCCAAATTAGGTGAAAAATATTCGCTTGGTGCCGGTAAAAACGATAGTACCTGGCTAACAGCGCAACCTTTTTGGTCGTTTGTTGAAGAAAACAATATCAGTAGCGCTGTTTATTTTTGGCCTGAGTCAGAAGCAATAGGTCAGGGCAGTTTACCCAGTTTCAATATTCCTTATAACAGAACGGACTCTGAAAAAGCGCATTTTGATCAAATAATAAATTGGTTAAAGCTTCCTGAAGCACAAGCGCCACAATTTATAGCCAGTTACTTTTCAAGTGTTGATGATGCCGGTCATAAATATGGAGCAAACTCGGCACAATTAAAGCACGCGGTTGCTGAAATTGATGATCTTTTTGGTGATTTTATCTCGCGCTTACAAAAAGAAATTTCAACTAATGTTAATGTTATTTTACTCTCTGATCATGGCATGATGCAGATTGATAAAAATAACAACATTAACGTCACAGCGGTGTTTGACGAAAAGCTAATAAAACTCATCACTGAAAAATCAATGGTAGTCGCCCAAAGCAGCACACAATTATATGTGTATTTCGATCACGATAAGCTTAACAAGGCACAACAAGAGTCAACTTTTCAGGCGCTAATGGCAAAACAAAGCTTAACCCCTGACTTATATACTATTTATCGAAAAGGCAACTATCCTGAGCACTGGCAGCTTCACGATGATTTAGCCATCATTCCCGACTTAATTCTTGAAGCCGCAGCAAATAGTAGCTTTACCCATGACAAGTACCCAAGTGACAATGTCGCAACCCATGGTTACGATGCAAAAAACAAACAAGCATTATCGGCCATTTTTCTAGCCTCAGGGCCAGATATAATTAAGGGTAGGGAGCTTGATGCTTTTGAAAATATTCATATTGTGCCTTTAATGAGCCAATTACTGGGGTTACCGCAAATACCTCACATAGATGGCAAACCTTCGGTTTTAGCACCGATAATCAAAAGCCATTAACTTACGGCATTAGTAACGGCTAAGCACAGAGTATACTCAGAGACGTTATTATTGTCAGTGTAGTGCGATAACCTCGATGAGCTCTGTGGTAAATATTTTTAAGTTGAAGAAATGGCTAATTATAAGCTAGCCATTTCAACCTATAATAGTGTAATCTTTAAAGCTAAATTATATATCAATAACTTACCAGAATATTTAACACTAAATGAAAAATACCTATATCGCCAGACAAGCAATTCTTAACGAAAAAGGCCAAACCATTGGTTATGAACTTTTATTTAGGGATAGCCCTGACAATAAGTTTCCAGAAGTAGAGCATGATATTGCTAGTTCTAAACTTATTATTCAAAACCATATCCATGGCGATATAAAAACCATCAGCATGGGGAAGTTAGCTTTTATTAACTTTACCGAAAATTGTCTTATTCATAAATTCCCTTTAATGTTCGATAAAGACTCAATTGTTATTGAATTAGTCGGGCAAGAAAAACCCACCAAAAAGTTGCTGAAAATTATTAAGTTTTACCATGAAAGTGGCTATAAAATTGCTTTAACAGAATATGATTTAGCACCACATTGGGATTTATTATTCCCTTATATCGATATTGTTAAAGTTGATATTGAAAAAATAAATACCAAACGCTTATTACCTGCGGTTGCCAGAATGAAACCTTTTAATGTTGCTATTGCGGCAGAAAAAGTTGAAACGAGAAATCAGCAACAAACGCTAGCTGAAGTCGGCTTTAACTACTTTCAAGGCTTTTTCTACCATCAGCCAGAAGTTATTAAGGGACAAGCTTTAGCGCCAATAAAAACACAAATGTTGCAGTTATTAAGCGAAACATTTAATTACCCGTTAAGCTACGACACTGTCGCCGAAATAATCAGCCATGACGTTAATTTAACGGTTGGTTTATTGAAAATGGTTAATAATGTTACTACGGGCGTTCGTGTTGAAATAACCTCATTAAAACAAGCCGCAGCATACCTTGGTGAAGAAAAATTAAGACAATTTGTTTCAATTTTAGCCTTATCAAATTTAACCTCAGAAAAAACAGATGAAGTATGTAAACAAGCATTGATCACCGGCAAAATGATGTTTGCGCTCAGTAATAAAGGCGCATTCAAATCAGTCAGTGATTTTGCTTTTATTACTGGCTTACTGAGTGCCATTGAGATTATGTTAAAATTGCCCATGGCTGAAATTGTTAAAACCATGCCCTTAGCACAACCTATCGAAAGCGCTCTGGTAACACACGATGGTTTGCTTGGCCAACTACTCGATATTACCACCACCTTTATTCTCGGCCATGAAGATTTACAAACAGACGGTAGCTTAGAAGAAAACCTGGCTCAATTTTCATTAGATAAAAGCGTAGTGCAAAAAGAATTTCTTAAAGCGAGCCAATGGTGTCAAAACCTGAACTTAGAAAGTCCCTCTGAATAAGTAAGTGTTATTTATACCTTAAATACAATGGGTTATTGGTTGCTTTAGAATGATTGTCAATAAAAATCAAAAAAGCGCCATCTTGGCGCTTTTTAAGTAATGACTCGTTATTGTGAATAAATAAACTTACCTTTAAGCAACGTCATTATCACTTTGGTGGTCTTTATTTGCTGAGCCGTTGCTTCAAATAGATTGCGATCCAATACAATTAAATCAGCCTGTTTACCCACCTCAATTGAACCGACAAGATCATCTTGACGCATCGCATAAGCACCATTAATGGTATATGCTTCAATAGCCTTTTCTAACGTTATCGCTTCAGGAGCGCGTGAAATTGCGTTACTTATGCCAATAAATGGATTAAAGGTGCTTACATTCCAATCACTGCTTAGGGTTAACGTAGCGCCATTTTTAGCTAAACTACCGATAGGAACTAAGTATTTCGAACGTTCAGTACCAATGAATGGAATATTCTCTGGCCAGTGTTCTGGGTTGGTAAAATCTCCGGCAACTTGCGCATCAGCAATAACATTTAACTTGGCGAATCTTGTTAAATCGCTTGGAGCAACAACTTCAACATGAGTTATTCTGTGGCGAGCTTCGCCATTTGATACCTTTTCAATGGCATTAAGTGCTTCAGTAATACCTCTATCGCCAATTGCGTGTATATTAAAGTCAAAGCCTAGGGGCTCCAAAGCCTTTACGTATTTTTCAATACGAGCTTGGCTGAAGTAGTTAAGACCTTTATTTTGAAATAAATCTAACCAGTTAATATCGTATGATTCATGCATCGCCGCCGTAGTATTAACTAGAATGCCATCCATATAAAACTTAACTTGATTGACCTTTAAGTTACTCTCTGGATTTGCTTGATACAAAGCGGCTATCTGGCTTAATTGCCTGTCATCGTTTGCTTCGGGGTAAGCCCATAAACCTAAACTAACACGTAGTGTTAATGCTCCGTCTTGTTCGACACGTTTCCAGGTATCTAAATGACCGCGCTTCCAGTAAGTTCGAGCATCACTGATTGAAGTAATGCCATGTTTGTTTAATGCTGGAATGGTATATTCTACTAGCCCTAAATAGTCGTTTTCAGCGGCATCTGGCTGGGCATGCATGGCAATATCCATGACAACATTACCGGCATTATCGTATAAAATGCCATCCGGTATGCCATTTTCGTCACGGCTGATAACACCGCCAACAGTATCTGAACTTTCACTGGTAATATTAGCGAGTTCGAGCGCTTTCGAGTTTACCCACATAGAGTGAGATGTTTGCTCCATAATGATCACGGGACGATCGGGCACAGCCTCATCTAAAATATCTTTGGGGGACCGTTGTGATGCTAACAATGCCTCTATAGTATGGCCATAGCCAATTAACCAAGTGGCATTGGGGTTGGCACTAGCGGCATGAGCAATATCATCAAGGTAGTTTTCGACATTAAATTCGTTTTCGTCTAAGGCAAAATGCGTTGCATCAGAGCCTGATTCGAGTGGGTGAATATGCACATCATGAATGCCTGGCATCATCATTTTTCCCTGTAAATTGATGACTTCAGTTTGTTCGCCAATGTATTTATCAATCGAGGCGTCATCGCCAACATAGATGATTTCTCCATTTTTAATGGCGACTGATTCAGCCCAGGGGTGTTTGCTGTTAACCGTATAAATATTACCTTGGGTAAAAACTGTGGTTGCCGCTTCAATTAGATTATCTTCTACGGTAACTGTGGGGGCAGAATTATCACAACCAAATAACGATAATGAAGCTAGTATTGTACAAGTTGATAACATATTAAGTCTCTCTTTCATTGTTTACTCCTATGGTGCAGAGAAACTCTATCAAACAGTAAGTAACCAAATGGTAACCAAACTGATAGAATTAAAGCAGTTGAAATAGTTGGGTGTTATTAAATGATAGTTCTATTTGTTGAAGATGACCAAAAATTGGCACAGCAAACCATTGATTTTCTGGCCGTAGAAAATATTGATATTGACTACGTTGGCTCAGTTTCAGCGGCACAACAAATTAGTGTATCGCAAAGCTATGATGCGATTATCTTAGATATGAATTTGCCTGATGGCAACGGCATAGCGCTTGCCCATCACTTTCAACATGAGATGCCCGAGACACCGATTATCTTTTTAACGGGTCAGGATAATATAACCGATAAGCTATCTGCTTTTGATGCCGGCGCCCTAGATTATTTAACAAAACCGTTTGAGTTGGCTGAGCTAACAATAAGGTTAAAGCTATTACTAAACAAAGGAAAAGTAATAACCTCCAGCTTTAGCCTTGAAGATCTCTACATTAATTTTTCTGAAAAAATAGCCATGCGTGGTAATAGGGCTATAACTTTGTCGCCACAGCAATGGAGGTTATTAACATTGCTCGCCAAAAAAAGTCCTCACTATGTTTCTAAACAACAAATTATTGAAACTATCTGGTCAGATAAAGAAGTCAGCAATGATATGTATAAATCACTTTTATCCCGTTTAAGAACTAACCTCACTGGCGCCGATGAAAGTACCTTGTTGGCTATTGCTAAAAAAGACGGAGTAGCTTTACGTGCATTTTTTGAATAAAAACGTTTCGTCGTTAAGTCGTTATCTATCTCAGCGATTATATTTGGCCTTGATAATAATTGCCCTTGCCTGGGGAGGTGTATCGATTGTCAGTTATCATTTTGCTCTAGATGATACCTCGGAATTTTATTTAATCGAAGATGCTGAAAATGCCCTGTTCCTTATCGAGCAAGGGTTAGGACATGATTTACTCAACACTGAGTTTAGGCAAATTTTCCTGTCCGTTAACGATTTGCCAGCAGACATTAAAGAAGCAATAAATACTAACATCATGGATGTAAACCGAACGATTTTCATCGCAACACAGTTTCAAGATATTTATGTACTACCTTATTCGCCAACTAACGAAAAAGCAGAGCTTTATGTCGTGCATAGTTTTGAAAAAGATGAATCCATTAATATAGCTTCCTATTATCTGATAACAGGACTAATGGCATTTTTTATGCTGGCAATTGTTATAAAATTGCTCATAAATCGTATCGACCAGCAAACTCAATTGATGGCGATGAAAATAGGCCATTTAACGACACCTTTTGATGAACAAGTAAATCAACTCATTTTTTCAGATTATCAGCACACATTTGATGTTATTAAGCAGCATTATAGCGCGGAAAAAAAATCAATTTATAGGGAAAAAGAGTTTGCTAGCTTTCTAAGCCATGAGCTTCGGCAACCATTATCTCGAATGTCCAATAGCCTTTCCTTAATAGATCAAATTGACAACTTACCTTTTCGTTCATTAGCCGTGATCGACGATATAAAGTCTACCAATAAACAGCTTAGTCAACTTACTAATATTATATTACAGTTATGGCAAGACAGCGCAAACGAGAAAACTGAAATTGATTTAGTACCGCTATTAGAAGAAAGCTTTAAGATGTTTGCGTCTTCAAGCGTAAGCCTGAATACGCAGATACAGGATCGCCATGTAAAAATATTCGCGAATGTGGAACTCGTCAATTTGATGCTCAAGCAACTGCTGCAAAACAGTATGCAATACGCTGATACGAAGGTTTTAATTAAATTAACAGATGAACAACTGCACATTAGTAATGATGTTCGCTCAAGCTGTGCTTCGTTATTAAATGAAAGGGTGAAAACACATGGTTACGGTATTGGCTTAGTTATGGTCAATAAGGTCTGTCGTTTGTTAGGGTGGCGTTGGGATAGTCATTATGACAGTGATTTGTTCACTGTTAGTGTTAATATTAAGTGATGGTAAATACTAAAATTATCACTGCTTATTTTTGAACGAGAGCTTTGAACGAGAGCTTTGAACGAGAGCAGGGTAAATAGTCCTTTCACTTAGCTTAATATTCCTTAGCGCCACTTTTTATATCGTTAAACTTCAAACGCCAGAAAAAATCTATTTAAACTTTGATCTTGATCAAAGTTCTATAAAGTTTTAAACTTTCAGAAAATATTGAAACTTTGTTTGAACGCTATGGAAATTTCAGAAAAAAATCAATCCTTCGTCTATCATTTTGGTGAAATGGGCAGTAAATGGGGCTTTAACCGTACGGTTGGTCAAATATATGCGCTATTGGTTATTACCGATAAACCTATAACAGCCAATGAGCTTGCTAGCGGGCTGAGTATTTCTCGCGGTAATGTCAGCATGGGCATTAAAGAGCTGCAATCATGGCAGCTTGTGCAAGTTAGTCATATCCCCGGCGATAGAAAAGAATACTACCAGGCCATTGGCAGTGTTATGGATATGGCAAATACTGTGTTTGAAGAAAGACGTAAGCGCGAAGTTGATCCCACTCTGTCATTATTAAGAAACCTGTTGCTCGAAAGCCCAAACTCTAAAAGTGAAGAATATGCACAAGAACGTATGCAAGATATTCATGATCTATTAGAAATGATCACCAATTGGGCAGCAGAATTACAAAAACTATCACCAGAGCAATTGAGCACCTTAATGAAATTAGGAACAGGGGTGACCAAAATGCTGTCGGTCAAAAAAAATCTATTTTCTAAAAATAAAAAATAAAACTCAACGGTAAAAATAACTAACTAAATAACTATGTATAAAATAATGCGCCATACAAAATCAGCGCAGGAGAGTAATTAACATGATCAATGAAACGCTAGTGGAGTTATCTCGATGGCAGTTTGCCATCACCGCTTTATTCCATTTCTTATTTGTACCTTTAACCCTTGGCTTAACATGGATTTTATTTATCATGGAAGCTGTTTTTGTTATGACCGGCCGCGAGATTTACCGCGACATGACAAAGTTTTGGGGCAAATTATTTGGTATTAATTTTGCCATTGGTGTAGCTACAGGCCTAACGATGGAGTTTGAGTTTGGTACCAATTGGTCTTATTACTCTCATTACGTAGGTGATGTGTTTGGTGCCCCCTTAGCCATTGAAGGCTTAATGGCCTTTTTCCTTGAATCCACTTTTGTTGGCATGTTTTTCTTAGGTTGGGACAGGCTAAGTAAACGTCAACATTTAATGGGGACATTTCTTATGGCCATAGGAACAAATATGTCAGCACTGTGGATTTTAGTTGCCAATGGCTGGATGCAAAACCCCGTTGGGAGTGAGTTTAACTATATGACCATGCGTATGGAACTAGTGAGTTTCAGTGAAATTATCTTTAACCCGGTGGCACAAGTTAAGTTTATTCATACGGTCGCGGCTGGTTACGTGGCGGGAGCAATGTTTGTATTAAGTATCAGCAGTTATTATTTACTCAAGGGTAGGGATGTTGCTTTTGCTAAGCGCTCCTTTTCTGTCGCGGCAGGCTTTGGTTTGGCGGCCATACTTTCGGTTATTCTGCTTGGCGATGAGTCAGGTTATGAAGTGGGTGAAGTACAAAGGGTAAAACTTGCCGCGATTGAAGCTGAATATCATACCGAGCCTGCCCCAGCGGCATTTACGTTAATTGGCATACCTGATGATGAATCCATGGAAACCCATTATGCCGTTAAAATGCCATACGCTTTAGGTATTATTGCTACCCGATCGCTAGATAAAGAAGTAATTGGCTTACGGGACTTACAAAAAGCACATGAGCCGCGTATTCGTAATGGCATGATAGCTTACGAGTATTTAGTCAAACTGCGCAACGGCGAAGACACTCCTGAAAATATCGCTAAATTCAATGAACATAAAAACGATCTTGGTTATGGTTTATTACTTAAGCGTTATACCGATAAAGTAGTGGATGCAACGGAAGAGCAAATACAAATGGCAGTAAAAGATTCTACGCCACCGGTAGCTCCAATATTTTGGGCTTTTCGTTTAATGGTCGCTTCTGGTTTTACAATGCTGCTGTTATTTGCCTTGGCATTTTATTTTAATGCTAAGCGCCAAATTGAGCAAAAACGGTGGTTACTTAAAGCTATCTTTATTGCCTTACCTTTGCCTTGGGTAGCGATTGAAACCGGTTGGTTTGTAGCCGAGTTTGGCCGCCAGCCATGGGCTATAAGTGAAATTTTACCGACGTTTTTATCGACCTCTAATTTAGCGGTAAGTGATGTATTGTTTTCTTTCATCGCTTTCATCGTTGCTTATAGCATTTTATTTTTTATTGAAATGTACTTAATGATTAAATTTGCGCGTTTAGGGCCAAGTGCTTTGCATACGGGGCGTTATCACTTTGAGCAAACACCAGATAAAAACTCTGGTCTTCGCAGCCAAAACTCTTAAGGAGGCAAATATGTTTGATTACGAAACGTTAAAATTTTTTTGGTGGTGCATCATTGGTTTTCTATTTATTGGATTTGCTATTACTGATGGCATGGATATGGGGGTTGGAGGCTTATTACCTTTCGTCGCTAAGACAGATGTGGAGCGCCGCGTGGTAATTAATACCGTTGGTGCCCACTGGGATGGTAATCAGGTGTGGTTTATTACCGCGGCTGCATCTTTATTTGCTGCGTGGCCGTTGGTATATGCAACAGCTTTTAGTGGTTTTTATTTTGCAATGATGCTGACGCTGTTTAGTTTGTTTTTGCGCCCATTAGCCTTTGATTATCGTAGTAAAATTGAATCTCTAAGGTGGCGAAAAAACTGGGATAAAGCGTTATTTGTAGGCTCCATGGTGCCGCCATTAGTATTCGGTATTGCTTTTGGTAATTTACTACAAGGCGTGCCTTTTCATTTTGACTCATTAATGAGAGTGACTTACACAGGATCATTTTTTGCTTTATTTAACCCGTTTGCTTTGTTGGCAGGTATCACAAGTGTGGCCATGGTGCTAGTGCATGGTTCAACTTGGCTAGTGATGCGAACGGATGCTGATGTAGCAAAACGCTCAGCAAATATAGGTCGTATTGTATCAATGGTTTTAACATTGGTGTTTGCCATTGCTGGTGTCATGGTTTGGCAAGGTATTGATGGTTATCAAGTGACTTCAGTAATTAATACCATGGGACAAGCGCAACCTACAATAAAAGAAGTATCCATTGTACCGGGGGCTTGGCTTACTAACTATAAAGCAGAACCATTGTTATGGTTGGCGCCATTAGCAGGATTAAGCATGCCGTTAATCGTTGCGTTTTTATTAAGTAAAAAAATAAAAAGTACCTTGGTGAAAGTATTATCTTTTGTGACAAGTAGCGTGGCAATAGTGGGGGTGATTTCTACTGCAGGTATCGCTATGTTCCCGTTTGTAATGCCATCAAGCAGTCACCCTGATCACAGTTTGTTGTTATGGGATGCTGTGTCTAGTGAAGGTACATTAAAATTAATGCTAATTGTTGTTGTCATATTTATTCCTATTATCATTGGTTATACTATTTGGTGTTATAAAAAAATGTGGAGAACAGTGGCCATTGAAGAGATTGAGGGTAATCAACACAGTGCTTACTAATATAAGGTTTATGGGCATTAAATCTTTTTTAATTAGATAATGTAGCAAGGTAAAAAAAGGGCAATATTATGTGGTATTTCAGTTGGATTTTAGGCGTATTACTAGCGGTGTCGTTAGGCATCATTAATGTAATGTGGTATGAAATGGAGCAACATGTTGACAACGTTGCCAAAGATCAAAATAAAAATGATT
>MAAC01012954.1_pt1 | contig 14114 bp, 11 predicted proteins | sample 1115981 | NCBI WGS metagenome assembly MAAC01 (sample SAMN04961126, study PRJNA320927) | seawater metagenome | isolation source: sample BD02T64 sea water enriched with oil for 64 days | place: USA:Gulf of Mexico | collected 2013-07-27 | reverse complement strand
TCTTTGGCAATCAGGTAATTCGTGCCCCAGTCCTGCACCACGGTCGAGTAGAACGCAGGCTCAAACATCTTGTGCTCAGTGAACAACCGCCAATCCGCCGGCAGTCCGGCATAGATTTGCTTCATGCCATCAAGATAGCGCTCAAACGCGCCGGTGAAGTTACTTTGACCCGGGAAATTGGAGCCGTCGCCAACCCAGACTGTCAACGCTTTTGACCCGATGGCTTTGCCGATTTCGATACATTCCAGGTTGTGTTCAACGGCCTGCGCCCGGGTGGCGGCATCCGTGTTTGAAAGCGAGCCGAATTTGTAGGAGTGTTGCTGGTCGACCTGATCCTGAAACGTGTTGGAGTTGATAGCATCAAAACCAAGACCGACCTCTTTCGCCTTGGCAATCAGGTCAGCCGGATCGGCCTTGTCCCACGGGATATGCAGCGAGACATCCGGCGTTGCGCAGGTGAGTTGGTTGATCACACCACAGTCGTCGAGCTTGTCAAAGATGTGCCGCGGCTCACCTGCGCCCGGAAATCTGGCAAACCGGGTTCCACCGGTGCCAACGCCCCATGAAGGCACCGCGACGCCGTAGTTCGCAATTTTTCTGGTCAGCGTTTCGATGTCGATATTTCGACGCGCCAGATTATTGCCCAGGGCGTCAAAGTCTTCAGCCAGAGTCGTGATGCGTTTCGCATTGTCCGCTTCGATCAGGGATGCATCGATCATTACTTCAGTCCTTAGCGTGTGAACGATTGGGCGTTGCCCGCATCGACGTTGAGAATGTTGCCAGTCGATTTTGACGACAGGTCAGAGGCCAGAAAGAAAGCAGCTTCGGCGATATCTTCCGGGAAAACACTTCGTTTCAGCAAAGATCTTTTCCGATAATGCTCTTCCAGGTCAGTTGGCTCCATAGCGTAGGCTGCGGCCCTTTGCTCGCGCCATTCACCGGTCCAGATTTTTGAACCACGCAACACCGCATCAGGGTTGACGGTGTTGACCCGGATCCCGTCCGCGGCCCCTTCCAGTGCCAGACAGCGTGCCAGGTGGATTTCCGCAGCTTTGGCGGTGCAATAGGCGGCGGCATTTGGTGACGCGGCAAGACCGTTTTTTGACGCAATGAAAATAATACTGCCACCGGTGCCTTGTACTTTCATAGTACGGAAAGCTTCGCGCGATACCAGGAAATACCCTTTGGCCAGAATGTCCATATTCTTGTTCCACATCGACAATTCTGTATCTTCAATCGGAGCCGAGGATGAAATGCCGGCATTTGAAATCAGAATATCTACGCCCCCATAGGTCTTTGCTGCGTCTCGATAGGTCGCATGGACGGCGTCTTCATCTGTTACATTCAGTACAGCGGCATGGACTGAATCCGATCCGAATACACCCGCGAGTTCGGACCTGGCAACAGACAGACTTTCTTCATCGATATCCGCCAGAACGACACAGGCACCATCCTGCAGGAAACGTACCGCCGTTGCCTTGCCAATGCCACCGGCGCCGCCGGTGACCAAAGCAACCTGGCCGGCCAGCGGTTTAGGCTTGGGCATGCGCTGTAACTTTGCTTCTTCCAACAGCCAGTATTCGATGTCGAATGCTTCCTGCTCATGAAGTCCTACGTAGGTGGACACGGCAGACGCGCCACGCATGACATTGATTGCATTGACGTAGAATTCCGCCGAGACCCGGGCGGTAGACTTGTCCCTGGCAAAGGTGATCATGCCGACACCAGGGATCAGATACACAACCGCATTGGGGTCGCGCATCGGTGGTGACGTGTCACGCTTACATCTTTGGTAGTAGGCGGCATAACCGTCGCGGTAATTGGCAATGGCCGCCTCAAGACCGGAAATGGCGCTGTCGATGTCGCCGATTGCCGGATCAAAATCGACGACCAGCGGACAAATTTTCGTCCGCAGGAAATGGTCGGGGCAGCTGGTTCCGAGCGCAGCCAATGGCATCAACTGGGCGGAGCAGACAAATTCCAGCGTTGTAGCGCTATCGTCAAAATGTCCGATTTTGCGTTCATCTGCCCCGATCATTCCGCGAATGACCGGCATTATTCGGGCCGCAAACTCTGCTCGGTTCTCTTTGGAAAGCGGGGCGTGCACTGCACCGCCAAAGCTGGCAACGCCTGCGGACCTGTCTTCGAGCCAGACCGAAGCACGATTGATGATTTCAAGCGTAACCGCGTAACATTCTTCGGCGGTATCGCCCCAGGTGAACAGCCCGTGACTGCCCAGAACCACACCGCGTGCATTGGGGTTGTTTTCGCAGAACGTCCCAAGCCAAAGGCCAAGTTCGAACCCGGGCCGGCGCCATGGCAACCAGCCAATATCATCGCCAAAAATCTCTTGCGTCAACTCTTGCGAGTTTTCGGACGCCGCGATGGCGATGATTGCATCCGCGTGAACGTGGTCAACATGTTTGCGCGGCACGTATGCGTGCAAAGGTGTGTCAATCGATGCCGCCCTTGGGTTCAGATTGAAGGTGCAATGGGGCAGGAATCCGACCATCTCGTCTTCATGTTCGGGCCCGCGGTAAATGCCCTTGAGCGCCAGCAGCTTTTCCATGTAGAGGGTTGAAAATCCGCCCATTTTTATGGAGCCAATATCGCCGCCAGACCCTTTGACCCACAGTACATCGACGGGCTCACCAGTCAACGGATCAGTCTCAATCACCTTTGCAGACGTATTGCCGCCACCATAATTGGTGACTCGCATGTCTGAACCAAGAAGGTTTGAACGATACAACAGTTTGTCAGCCTCGCTCATCCCGGAGGCTGCGCTGACATCCCACAAATTTTCAAGGCACTTGGATTGCGATACGTCGGCCATGGCCGTCTCCTCAGGCTATTTTTTACTGTCGAACTTGCGGATAAGGTCTGCTCAAACCTGACAGTTGTCAATCATAAACAGTCATTTTCGCGCACTACATGGTCACTTTTGACCGATGGTGACTGTTTGTGATTGACAACTACCCCATCTGAAGCCACCATCAGTGAAAAGTGGAGAACACATGCTTGAAGTTGAACGCCATCGATTGATTCTGTCTGCTGTGCAGGAAAGGCCCGTTGCCACCGTGCAGGAGCTTGTTGCGCTGACGAGCTCGTCTGAGGCCACCATCCGCCGGGACATCGCGGCGTTGCACATGGAGCAGAAGCTCCGGCGCGTGCGCGGCGGGGCTGAAGCATTGCACCCACCGCAGTTTGTGGGTCTTGCCGGGCGTACGTTCAAAGTAAATGAGACGGCCAACGCAATACAAAAACGTGCAATCGCGAAACGCGCTGTTGAGCTGTGTGAAGACGGCGACCCGATAATTATCAATGGCGGGACAACGACCTACCAAATGGTGCATCACCTGGCCAGCGCACGTCTGCAGGTCTTTACCAACTCGTTCCCGATCGCTGAGCATCTGCTGCACAATTCCAAGAATACTGTGATGCTTTCAGGCGGTGTTATTTACCGCGAGCAGAACATTATTCTGTCGCCTTTCGAAAATGATGTGACACGCAACTTCTATGCGAAACGCATGTTCATGGGCGCGCAGGGGCTGGGTCCACTGGGTCTGATGGAGGCGGACCCTTTGCTGATCCAGGCCGAGCACAAGTTGATCAATCAGGCCGATGAACTCATCGTACTTGTCGATTCAACCAAATTCAAAATGCGCTCCAGCCTGATCCTTTGTGGTCTGGAACGGATTTCGACCGTCATCACTGACGACAGAATAGAAGATGCTTCGGCACGAATGCTGGACGCCGCCGGTGTGCAATTGATTGTCGTGGATGTCCAGGAAGAAGAAAAAACAGCAAAAAAAACCAGCTGAACAAACCAAGCTCTATGGGAGGAAATATCATGAGCGTTATGAAGAAGTTACTCACGTCCGCGGTTGTCGCGGCGACCATGTTCGGGGGCGCTGCCTCGGCCGAAGAAATGCGTATTGCGCTGGTCGTAAAAGCCCTGGGGATCGGGTTCTTTGAAGCCGCCGCCAAAGGGGCCGAAGAAGCGGCCGCTGAGCTTGGCGGTGTCGAGATCATCTATACCGGCCCGACAGATACCACTGCCGAAGGTCAGATCGAAGTGATCAACGCCCTGATCGCGCAGAAAGTCGACGCAATTGCGATCTCCGCCAATGATCAGGACGCATTGGTTCCGGCGTTGAAAAAGGCAATGGATCGTGGGATCACCGTGATCTCCTGGGACAGCGGTGTGGCACCTGCGGGTCGTCAGATGCACCTGAACCCTTCGTCAAATCCACTGATCGGCAATATGATCATCAAACTCGCGGCGGATCACTTGCCTGACGGTGGAGATGTGGCGGTGCTGTCGGCCTCGGCCACTGCGACAAACCAGAATATCTGGATCGACGAAATGAATATGGTGACTGGAAACTATCCCGGCATTAATGTTGTCGCGACAGTATACGGCGACGACCTGGCAGACAAATCCTACCGCGAAGCCCAGGGGCTCATGGCCAGCTATCCTGACCTGAAAGCCATCATTGCACCGACAACAGTGGGTATTGTTGCTGCTGCACAAGCGGTGACAGATGCGGGTAAAATCGGCGATATCAACGTCACTGGCCTTGCTCTGCCATCCGAAATGGCCGGGCATATCGACAGCGGCGCCTCCAAATCCTTCGCGATCTGGAACCCGATTGATCTGGGGTATGCAGCAACGATGATTGCTTACAATCTGGCCACGGACAAAGCTGTTGCTGAGGCAGGAAAATCCATCCCGATGGGTCGCATGGGCGATGTTATGCTGGATGACGAACGCGCAGGCGCCATGTCGGACCCGTTCGTCTATGACGCATCAAACGTTCACGATTTTAAAGACATCTTCTGATCACCAGACTAAATCCCGCCCTCAATTCTGTTGGGGGCGGTTTCAATACCCAATTAACTAATCCGGTCACGCACCCGGTGCCTGATCGGTGAAGGACTTCCCGATGACTGCCCGCCCGGTTTTAACACTATCGGCCATCACCAAAACCTTTCCCGGTGTAAAGGCCCTGTCAGAGGTCTCGCTGTCGCTTTACCCAGGACAAGTTACAGCCCTGGTCGGTGAAAACGGCGCGGGGAAATCAACTTTGGTCAAAGTTCTGACCGGCATTTACCAACCCGACGGCGGAGAAATCCTGATTGATGGCACGCCCGTCACATTCGCAACTGCCACCGCGGCAAGTGGCCACGGAATTACCGCGATCCACCAGGAAACGGTGCTGTTTGACGAGCTTTCGGTCGCCGAGAACATTTTCATCGGCCACGCGCCGCTTACACGCCGCGGTTTGATCGACTGGAAAAAACTGAATTCAAAGGCACACGATCTGCTGGCCCGTATTGGCGCCGACATTGATGCGACCGCCCCGTTGAAAGAACTGGGCATTGCCAACAAGCACCTTGTTGCGATTGCGCGGGCTTTGTCAGTCGATGCGCAGGTGGTGGTCATGGACGAGCCGACTGCGGCGTTGTCACACAAGGAAATCCAGGAGCTGTATGATCTGGTGGACCGCCTGAAAGCCGAAGGAAAGGCGATCCTTTTTATCAGCCACAAGTTTGATGAGATATTTCGTCTCGCCGACCGGTTTACCGTTTTTCGCGATGGGCAAATGGTTGGCGAAGGTAAAATCGCAGATACAAATTCGGACGCCCTTGTCCAGTTGATGGTGGGTCGGGAAGTCAGCCAGATTTTCCCTGACCGCACTCCTGTGGTTGGCGACCCGGTTTTGACCGTTGCGGGCTATGATCACCCGACGGAATTTGCAGACATAGGTTTCACGCTGAACAAAGGTGAGATTCTTGGTTTCTACGGTCTCGTCGGGGCTGGGCGCAGCGAAGTTATGCAGGCGCTGTTCGGAGTGACCAAACCCTCAAAGGGGGCCATGCGCGTTGACGGCCAAATCGCCGTCATACGAACGCCGGCACAGGCGATTCAACACGGCATCGTTTATGTCCCGGAGGACAGGGGCAAGCAAGGGGCTGTTGCCGGGCTTCCCATATTTCAGAATGTGACCTTGCCCTCTCTTGCGCGAACCTCGCGCAGAGGCTTCATCAAACTGGCTGAAGAGTTCGCTCTGGCACGCGAATACACCTCGCGACTGGACCTGCGGGCTGCATCGCTCGACCAGGATGTCGCCAATCTTTCGGGCGGCAATCAACAAAAAGTTGTCATCGCCAAATGGTTGGCGACGCAGCCCAAAGTAATCATTCTGGACGAGCCGACAAAGGGCATCGACATCGGCTCCAAGGCCGCTGTTCACAGCTTTATGGCCGAACTTGCTGCACAAGGACTAAGCATCATCATGGTTTCCTCTGAAATTCCCGAAATCATCGGCATGTCCGATCGGGTTATAGTTATGCGGGAAGGCCGTTTGGTCGATGAACTGGCGCACAAGGATCTCACGGCTGAAGCCCTGGTCCGCGCCGCAGCTGGTATCGGGGAGGTCGCCTCATGAAACGTATCCTGATGTCCCGTGAGACAATGCTGGCCTTTGCGATCATCCTGCTGACCGGAGGCATTGCACTGCGGTTCCCGGGCTTTATTGCACCGAACAATCTTGCGCTGGTGTTCAACGACACGTCCATCCTGATCATATTGGCATTGGGGCAGATGGCGGTGATCCTGACCCGTTGCATTGACCTGTCTATGGCATCCAACCTTGCCCTGTGCGGCATGGTTGTCGCGATGATCAATGCTTCGTTTCCGGACGTTCCGATAACGGCACTGATTGGTCTGGCGATTGTACTGGGATCATTCTTAGGCGCGATGAATGGAGTGCTGGTGTGGAAGCTCGACATCCCGCCAATCGTTGTCACCCTGGGCACTTTGACTATTTACCGCGGGTTGGTCTTCGTGATTTCCGGTGGGGCCTGGGTGAATGCGCACGAAATGAGTGCCGCTTTTAAAGCCTTACCACGCAGTGTGTTTGCAGGGCTGCCGGTATTGTCCTGGGTGGCCATCGCAACCATTGGTCTTGCTTTCTTCGCAATCCGGCGGCTTCCCCTCGGGAGGTCCTTGTATGCTGTCGGCGGCAATCCACATGCAGCCGTATACACTGGCATTGATGTGGGCAAAACACGGTTCGTGGCGTTCAGCATCGCAGGCGGATTGTCCGGCCTGGCCGGTTATCTTTGGGTGTCCCGTTACGCCGTTTCCTATGTCGACATCGCTGGTGGCTTTGAACTTTCTATCATCGCGGCCTGTGTCATTGGCGGCGTCTCAATTGCGGGTGGCATCGGCTCGGTAGGCGGCGCCGTTTTGGGAGCTCTGTTCCTCGGGATTATCAACAACGCGCTGCCTGTCATCAATGTTTCCCCATTCTGGCAAATGGCAATTTCAGGAACCGCGATCATTGTTGCCGTCGCCCTGAACGTCCGTTCTGAGCGGACCAAGGGCCGAATTATTCTCAAACGTGCGGAGACGTTGGTATGAACCTGCAAGATGGCGTCAAAGCCCGCTTTATCCCTGACCGGTTGAACAGCCGCCTTTCGGGACATCTGAAAAGCTGGGAAACGCTGTTGTTGGCTGTCGCAGTAGTAGTGTTCGTGATTAACTCCTTGAGTTCACCCTATTTCCTGGATGCATGGAACTTGTCTGATGCCAGTTTCAACTTCACAGAAAAGGGGTTGATCGCACTGGCAATGGCACTGGTCATCATTTCGGGCGAGATCGATCTCTCTGTAGCGGCGATCATCGCACTGGCGTCAACGGCGATGGGGTATGCGCTCCAGTTTGGCGTAGGAACAGCGGAATTGGTTGCCATAGGCCTGGTCGTTGGTGTGCTCTGCGGAACGTTCAATGGGGTGCTGGTTACCGTTATGGGCCTGCCTTCGATTGTCGCCACGATCGGTACGATGAGCCTGTTCCGAGGCTTGTCCTTTGTGGTTCTGGGCGACAAGGCCTTTAACGGATATCCAACAAGTTTTGCCTTTTTTGGCCAGGGCTATGTCTATTGGGTGATCACCTTCGAACTGGTGCTGTTTGCAGGCATGGCTGTACTTTTTGGCATACTGCTGAACAAAACCAATTTTGGTCGGGCAATATATGCGATTGGCAACAACCCGACAGCTGCGCTGTTTTCGGGGATCCGGGTCGCTCGGGTCAAAATGATCCTGTTTATGCTCACCGGCTTGATGTCAGGTCTTGCGGCTGTATGCCTGACCTCGCGGCTGGGATCGACCCGCCCGTCTATTGCAACCGGCTGGGAGCTGGAAATCGTCACGATGGTGGTTCTTGGAGGTGTTAGTATCCTGGGTGGATCAGGAACAATCGTTGGAGTCGTCATTGCTGCTCTGATCGTCGGCATGGTCACTTTTGGCTTTGGCCTGCTGAATGTACCTGGAATTGTGATGTCGATTTTCATAGGTTTGTTGCTGATTTCGGTGATCGCTCTGCCGATCGTCTATCGCCGGGTCCGGAAGGGATAAAGTGTGGAAAAATATGCCTTCAGAATGCGCCTGAATAGAGGTTGCCGGGACGAGTATATCCGCCGCCATGATGAAATCTGGCCTGACCTGGTTACGTTGCTGAAGGATGCTGGCGTCAGCGACTATTCGATCTACCTTGACGCTGACACCGACTCTCTGTTCGGCGTTCTCTGGTGCAAAGACACCCATGCCCTGGAGGCACTGCCAGAGGCTGAGATAATGCAACGCTGGTGGGCGCATATGGCTGATATTATGGAGGTCAATCCCGACAATTCACCAGTGGTTAGCCCCCTCAACCGCGTCTTTCATCTGGAATAGCCGGCATGCCAAAACACAAAAACGTAGCCGTTATCGACATTGGCAAAACCAATGTAAAAGTTGCCGTTGTTGAGACCGAAAGCTGGACAGAAATTGCCGTACGGAAGACTTCGAACAGGGTGCTTGATGATGGGCCGTTCCCACATTTTGATATCGACAGGATTTGGGAATTTCTGCTCAGCGCGCTCCGCGAATTACACGCACTGCATTGCGTAGACGCCATTTCGGTCACCACGCACGGCGCAACGGTTGTTCTGCTTGATCAAACCGGGCAGCTGGCTTTTCCGGTGCTCGACTACGAATACACAGGCATCGACTCTGCACGCGAAGACTATGATCGTATTCGCCCGGATTTTCGCCAGACCGGGTCACCAAGCCTTGCTGGTGGGCTGAATATCGGCGCTCAGATATACTGGCTGGAAAGCCAATTCCCGGACAAGTTCTCAAAGGTTCAGACAGTCCTGATGTACCCGCAATACTGGGCCTTTCGCCTGTCCGGTGTGGCCGCCAACGAAGTCACATCCCTTGGCTGTCATACCGACCTGTGGCAGCCCGGATCAGGATCCTATTCGGACCTTGTCACACGGCGCGGTTGGTTGGAAAAGATGGCACCACTGAGGTCTGCATTCGAATGTCTCGGCCCCTTAATACCCGGGGTCGCTGAAGAAACAGGCCTGCCTGGCCACATTCCTGTCTATTGCGGCATGCACGATTCAAACGCCTCGCTGCTGCCACATGTGCTTCGCAAGGAACGCCCGGTAAGTGTGGTGTCCACAGGCACATGGGTTATCGTCATGGCGCTTGGAACCCCGGTTGAGGGTCTGAACCCGGCGCAGGATACTTTGGTAAATGTAGATGCCCTCGGCGGCCCTGTTCCCACCGCCAGGTTCATGGGCGGGCGTGATTTTGAAGATTTGTTGGGATCTGAAGCGGCTGAACCAACGCCGGAGGAAATTAAATCTGCCCTGTTGTCCGGCGTCAGGGTTCTGCCAGCCAGCCACCAACAAAAAACCCATTGGTCTGCAATTCCTGATGCATTGTCCGTTGGTGAGAAGACGGCGCTCGTCTCTGTTTTTCTGGCTGAAGAGACGGCAAACAGGTTGGAACTGATCGGTGCGCAAGGGCCGATTTATGTAGAAGGTCCATTTTGCAAAAACGGTGTTTTCACTTCCCACCTTGCAGCACTGACCAACCGCCCGGTTAAATCCGATCTCCTCGCGTCAACAGGCACCGCAGCCGGTGCTGCTATGTTAACTGTCGGGCCGTAATAGATAACAGTGCTCTCTTGTCGCCTGGCCCTGAACATTTTCCGCTGCGTTCAGATTTGGTGAAACTGCCCCGGAGATGTCGCACTCTCAGCAAACGACTGCATCCCGTATTGCAGCCACTTTGCCGCACTACGGTGAATAACAAAACTGGGGGAGGCTGGTACTGCAGATTTAGGTTCCAACAGCGCTACCGTCTACCCATTGGCTCTCAATTCCGCAAATTATGCTGCAAGCGAAATCAACGGCTGCTTTCGAACGCGGCGGCGCAAAAAACTGGACGAATCCAACGGCGGCATCGGACCGTGATCGCCACATGGAGTTGTGAAAACCCAACGGCGGCTTTTTTCGCTCAGCGGTTGTTGGTGCGCAATGCAGCGAAGGTCCGGTATCCGCCCATACCGACAAATTTCTGCGGCAGCAGCATTGGACACCTGGGGCTCTGAGCCAGCGTTCGCTGCGGTTGGACTGAACGCCTGCTGAGCTGGCGTTCCAGATCTTCGCCGGATCAGTCCAACTGGTGCTTCTGGCCCATCCAGCCGTTCCAGGGCACCCGTGGTGCTGCACTGCAGCTTTCAGAAAGCCGCCGTTGGTGCAACGCACAGCATTTTGACCCTCTATTTCCTGGCCGTCTGTGAATAGCCCCTGGCGATGTAGACGCCTTGCACCTAAAAATGAGACAAGAAGAACCCTATAGCACAGCCAAAATTCACGGACGGTTTCAAGATAGATGCGATCAAGCAGGCAATGGAGTGCGGCTACGCTGTCACTGATGTTTCCGAGCTATAGGCGTCAGCAAGCATTCGCTTTCCGCTTAGATGAAGCGGTATGGGGCGCTCGTCAAGCGCGGCGGAAGTGCTATAGCATCTCTGAATTCATGTGGTCACACCGACCAGCTCGGGGGCAAGGTCCGACGCATCCAGGTCCTCGCCTACCCCCGCGCGTCCAGCCAATCCACGTAGGCCTGCATCATCACCTGCCGTTGCTTGAGGTATTGCGCCGCGTTGTATGCCCCGCGCACCGCGTTCCCGTGTACGTGCGCAAGCTGCGCCTCAATCCAGTCCGCATTCCATCCCGCCTCGTTAAGGTTAGTCGACGCAGTGGTCCGGAAGCCGTGCGGGACGTGGGTGTCGCGCGGAATGCTGACGCTCACGAGCGTCCTGTTCAAGCTGCTGGTGGAGAGTGAACAATCTTTCGAGCGTGGCTGCGCGAAGATGTAGCGGGAGTCATCGGTATGCTCGCGAAGTTCTTCCAGCACTTCCAGCGCCTGGTTCGACAACGGGACGATATGGTCACGCTTGCCGTTCTTCATCCGACGCCCCGGGATGCGCCACTGACGACGTTCGAAATCGACTTCGTCCCATTCCCCTTGCCGGGTCTCTCCGGGGCGCAGGAAACAGTATGCCTGGATCAGGAGTGCGGCACCTACCGGGGCATGTCCTTCGTATCCGTGCAAGGCCCGCATAAGGCCCCCGACCTGCGTCGCCTCCACGATGCCGGGCCGGTGCGTCACAGTCGGCGTATTGAGCGCGTCGCGAAGGTCTGCCGCAACATCCCGTTCTGCCCGCTGTGTCGCGACGGCGTAGCGGAAGACCTGCCCCATATATGTCCTCAGACGGTTCGCGGTTTCGTAGTGCTCTTTCGCTTCCTCCTCGCGCAGGATCGGCAGCAGGTCCGCTGCTGAGATCTCCGCCGCCGCCATTGAGCCCAGTGTCGGGCAGGTCTTCCCGAGGTAGCGTGTGATCTTCGTCATCGTAACGGGTTTGGCCCCTCCGAGCTTGCGCTTGCGCAGGTACTCCGCACAGACCACGAGGAGGTCGCAGGCTCGGGCCCGAGCAGTTCTTCTACAGTCCGCACTCGCTTTCCGCTCGCCCGGCGGAACGGGTCAACACCCTCCGCCAGTTTCAGTTTCGCGCTGCTGCGTATCTCCCGGGCTTCCCGGAGCGTGATCGCCGGAAACGACCCCAGGCTGGCCTTGCGCTGTTTCCCGTTATACCGGTAGGACACTCGCCAAACTTTGTCGCCCGAGGGCATGACCTCGATTAACAGTCCGTGGCTGTCCGCGAGCATATAGCGTTTGGTCTTGGGTTCGAGGCGGCGTAAAGATGCTTCAGCAAACGACATCATGCTCTCCTCAAATACGGTGTTTCGAATTTGTGGCGGTGTTTCACCGAGAGCTTGTTTCTCCGAGTCTGGTTTAGCACAAACATCGAATTCGGTAAAACATGGAGCAACAATCTACAGGGCAGATTGACCACACGAAACGGGGTTAGTCACCTCATTGAAGTAAACACCGCCGTTTTTACACGGTAAGCCGCGTCTGGTTCGCCGACTTTGTTGTTCAATAGTCAATTTTAAGGTGAAGTTAGGACCCGGCGCAGCCCAACAGGGCGCCGCGCCTGAAAGGTGCTCAACCCTGGCGGGAGTGCCCCCTGCCCGGCGGCGCTGCCTTTAATTGTGGATTTGCCCTGCAGATGTACGGCGCGGCGCGGGGATCCTGTTCTGCGCTTGAAATTGCGGCCCAAACCGGCAGCCCGCGCTTTGGATCCGCCAGTCGTCGCTGCACGCGGCTCATCATTGAAACCTGTCACGGCGGCTATCACGGCACTCCGTCACCACAGCCGCACAGCAGCCCGCCACTGTGGCCCATCAAGCAGCCCCGCCATCAGAGCCTTTCACCGGTGCCCTTCACCGGGACACTGGCGCGACTCCCTGGCCCCGGCCCGGCCCCTCAGCGCAACCAGGACTTTTGCCGCCAGAAGCGCAGCCCCATCAGCACCCAGGCGCTGGCGAGACCGGCGACCAGCCCGGCCCAGACCCCGGCGGCGCCAAAGCCCAGCGGGAAGGCCATAATATAACTGGCGGTCAGCCCGACCAGCCAGTAGCTGATGGTGGCATGGATCATCGGCACCCGCATGTCCTGCAGCCCGCGCAACAGGCCCAGCGAAATCGCCTGCCCCCCGTCTGCCAACTGAAACAGCGCCGCCAGCACCAGCAGCGTGGCGCCGAGCGTCAGCACCTGGTCGCGCGCGGGCTCCAGCGGATCGAGGAACAGGTTGATCAGAAAATCAGGCGCGGCGATAAACAACACCGAGCAGATCAGCGCAAACCCGGCCGAGGCCAGCGACGCCACCAGCGCGCCACGCCGCAGGTTGAGACTGTCTTTGCGCCCGAACGCATTGCCGGCGCGCACGGTGGCGGCATGAGCCAGCCCGAGATGCACCATAAAGGTGACCGAGGCGATCTGCAGCACGATACCATGCGCCGCCAACTGCACCGCGCCGACCCAGCCGACCATCACTGCGGAGGCCGAGAACAGCGCCACTTCCGCCAGCGAGGTCAGCCCCACTGGCCAGCCCAGCGCGAACATCGCCCAGAACGCTTCCCAGTCCGGGCGCCAGAGCCGCTGCAGCAGTTTTTGTTCCGGTGCCACACGCAGCGCATAGATCAGCAGTACCACGGCGGACACGATCTGCGAGATCAGCGACCCCAGCGCAGCGCCAACAATGCCCAGTTCCGGCGCGCCCCAGTTGCCAAAAATAAACGCATAGTTCAGCAGCCCGTTCAGCGCGGCTGAGGCCACAGTCACCCAGAACACGATCTGCGCCCGTTCCAGCGCTGCAAGGTAGCTTTTGAACGTATTGATCAGCAGCGCCGGCACCATCACAAAGCCCATCAGCCACAGATATTTACCCGCCTCAGAGGCCACACCTTCTTCCTGGCCCAGCGCCAGAAATATCGCCTCCCCGTTCAGCGTCAGTGGCAGGGTCACCCCCACAAATAACATGGACAGCCACAGGGTCATCCTGGTGGTGCGGCGCACCTGCACGTCGTGCCCTGCGGCGGCATCAGCCGCAATCACCGGCATCAGCGCGTTGGAAAACCCCGCCCCCATCACAAACAGCACAAAATAAAACGAGCCGCCCAGCACCGCACCGGCGAGCGCTTCGATATTATAGCGCCCCAGCATGATGGTATCGATGATCTGCACCGACATCGCCGCCAAGTTCACCCCCACCAGAGGCAGGCCGAGCGACATCAGCGTTTTAAGATGGGTGCGATAGGGTTTTGGTGGATGAAATACATGAGTCATAGCCAAGGATTAGG
>MAAC01000719.1_pt1 | contig 14127 bp, 18 predicted proteins | sample 1115981 | NCBI WGS metagenome assembly MAAC01 (sample SAMN04961126, study PRJNA320927) | seawater metagenome | isolation source: sample BD02T64 sea water enriched with oil for 64 days | place: USA:Gulf of Mexico | collected 2013-07-27 | reverse complement strand
AGCGAGGTTGTCGATACTCATGCAAAGCCCTCTCGGCGGTTCAATATCGGTTGATTACCGACGACGTAAACCATACCGCCGACCATCATTTCTGCAAGATAGTGAGCTGGCACCAAGCGGTGTTGAACGTCACAACTGTGTCAAAAGTGCGCATTTAGTCCGAGGAACCTGATGAGTTTGCGACACTATCGACAGGTCAGCTCTGGGCTCTGAGAAGACTTCTGCAGTGCGAAACAGAAACGGGATTCTGCGGCTGTTGAAGGTCCGCTTTCGGAAGTTGTAGCCTACAGTCCCGCGACGCGCAGCGAACGGCTGCTTCTCTAATTGGGCGTTTGGGTCAAGCTCGTTTTCCCTGTTTCTTTTGGGGCATTGTCGCTCATCCGGGTCACGCTTCTCTGCGCAGTCTATTTATGCCGTGATGGCACCGCTGCACGCATATGTCGGATTGGCAGTGGAGAACCTTGCTCTCAGGCGCGCTTCAAGTGGCGCAGCAGCCATTTTCGGCTTCATCTATTACCAGACAGGGCATGTTTCCATGCCCGAGAGGGCACAGACCTCGTCCGGTGAGGACGACCCCGTTAGGATTGGGTGGTTAGCGTTTTAGATCATACCCTGCCTCCCACCTGGTCCTGACGGAATTCCGTGCCATCTATCCACATGCGATGCAGTAGAACTGCGAGCTTGCGTGCAACGGCGACAACAGCCCTGCGGCGGCCTTTTGTACGCATCAGCCGCATGCCCCATGATTTGATCTGCGAACTTGCCATCGTTCGCATGAGCAACGCATTTGCGGCAGCATATAGGGTTGCTCGGACATCTTTATCACCCGCTTTCGATATGCGACCTGGATTATCGTGCTCCCCTGACTGGTATCGTCGCGGTGTGAGCCCAAAGTGCGCAGCAACTGTGCGGGATCGTTTGAATCGCGCAGGATCGTCAATAGCTCCCTTGAACGTAAGCGCAGCGATTGGCCCAACTCCGGGAACCGTCATCAATCGCATGCAGACCTCGTCTTGGCTGGCGGCCCGTTTGACCCGCCGATCAAGCTCCAGAAAATGTTGATACAGTACCACTCGCGCATCGAGCAGGGGCACCAAAGCATGTGCAAGAACATCATCCATCTCGATCATTGGCCTAGCAACACCGTCGAAACTACCATGCTTCACGGTTCTAGGCAGACGGATACCATCTCACCGTTTGAAGCCACGGTAAGGTTGTGGTCATACGTCATTTTGAGGAGCTAAGAGATGGACTATTTTGTTGGTTTGGATGTGTCCATGGAAGAGACGCATATCTGCATTCTAGATCGCGAAGGGGTGCTTATCCGAGAGGGGAAAGCATCATCGACACCCAAAATGATCGCCGCGTTTCTCGCCGACGGCCCAATATGTGCTTTGGTTGTTTTTGAGACCGGGCGGATGGCCCCAATGCTTTTCCACGGCCTTACGGGACTTGGTGTCCCAGTTGTTTGCATCGAAAAGGGCCTTGGATTTGAATAGGTGAACTACTGACCATCTTCTAATGGTCGCGGGTTGCCTACCAAAGAAGTTTTACTTCCGGTTGAGGGGATTTTACTTCCGGTTGAAGGGAGATGAGTGCATAGTCAAGCAAGCTGGGGCTAACTGAAGATTAGATATGCACGCAATTTTTGACGTACTCTCATTTAAAAAAAGAACACTGGCGCGTTTGAGCATATCTGTTTTGGGTTTCCTAATATCGCTTCCAGCTGGGGTTCGAGCGCAAGAAATTCCTTCCCTCATTCAAGACGTAGATCGCGGCTACATCTCTGATAGTAACGCGTTTGTAGCTATGCGTAGAGTCGAAGGTCTGGAGTTCGAAGCTCAGGCTTTGATGTGGACACCTAACGGACTGCAGCGTTCAGGCGATTTCACTGTGATAAACGACACGGCAGGTGCTTATACTGCGTTTGATTCGGGAAATGTTGTTGCGAGGCTGACGAGGGATCGAAACGTTGAGGGTCAAACCTACTGGGGGCTGGAAGCTTCATCTGGGAATCCACCGCAGGATTGGAATATCGGTGGGCTTCGCGGTGTTACCAATCAAGACAGTGAAGTTGCGTCCGCGCTCATTCAAAGCTGGGAAAGAAACCCCTCCTCTCTAGTTAGTTTGAGCCAATTTGAGGCCTTTCGGGAAGTATTCTCAGACGCGATCAGCGAAACTGGTCCTGCTGGTGTTCTTGTGCCAGCTTCTGAGGCTGGGTTCTTGGCGACATACCTGAATTCGACCCAGGTTTCTCCAGAGGTGAGCACATCTATTGATTTCTCAGGTGGTTCAATTGCTGCTGTTACAATGAGGCCAGATCAGATTTCTTCAATGGCGTCCTCTGCAGAAGCTGGGGGGGGGCAAACGTTTATCAGTTACTCAAGTAGGAACTTTCTGGTTTCTGGACTGGAACTTGTGACGGTTGACAAGCCGAGCATTTTTGATCCGTTCCCTTCTCGCCAGCAAATTTCTGACAATCAAAAGATGGCATTTGTTCAAAGGTTCCCGCATATTGCTACCGTAAGAGGGTGCACCGTTTCACGAGCATCAAGCGGTGCAGTCGGCGGCGGTGTGTTTTCGTGCGAATTTCACTCTTCAGAACATCGAACCGGCCAATCTACATGGGCTTTGATGTTTGTCGAGTTTGTTGCCCAGCAGACCGAGAGTGGCAAAATATCAGTGACCTATCGAGTATCTTTTAAGTTCTATCAAGGCAGACTGGATCGTCCTCCGAGCTCCTACACTGATTACAGGGACGAAACAGTTTACAGGATGAACAGGGAGGCTCGTGAAACGAAGCAAATTGGCCTCAACTCTGTGAAATTCACTCTACAATCACTTTGATTAAGAAAGATTTATTATGACGAAATCAACTCTGGCGGCCACGGTGGCAACGCTAATTCTCTTCGGCCACCTCTCAGTTATCGTTCATATATTTGGTTTCAAAGGCAGTTTTCAATTTTCGGACAAAGTTGATCTGGCGACCGTAGTCGGGCCGGTTACTGCGACATATTTGGCAACCGCGGCTCTCGGAGTGGTTGCCTTGCAGAACGGCTTGGGTAGTCTTATTGCTGCGAGGTTCGTCTACATTCTGTTCTGTGTTGTGCTAACGGCTTTTTACTTCTTTGGCTGTCATTGGATCGTTGCATCCGCTGATGCAAATTCAGAGTCCTTAGAGGTCGCACAGCTCGCGTTAGCTTCTCTTGAAGCTCTAGTTGGCGCCAGTCTTGTGATTTTCCTTAAAGATCTGTTCGGTGCCAATTGATTTGAAAATGCACCAGTCGAATGAAGTACTTTGACGACTGAGGCTGTGCAATATGGGGTATGTGACCGTGGCAAAAACGACCGTTTCTGACCGGTGCAATTTTTCTCGAAAGCAGGCCTTGGTGCAGCTGCAGCGAAATGGTGCTTTGCCCCGCCTTTCAGTCGCTCAGCTCCCGCACGGAAGAGGTCCGCTTTTGGCTCGTCCCTGCACCATGGCAATGACCGCTCAAGGCAGGGAACTACCGCTTTGTGTCACCCTCACCAAGGGCAGCGTGTCCTCTCAAAAATACTGCGTATTGGCACGAACAAACTGACAATTTGCTGAATGGTGTGGCAACAAGTTTGAATGATCGAGTTCCTTCAATTTCCCAACGACCACCCTGATCTGGCATGTTCTAGGCTATTACGGGCAGTTTCCAGCCCTTCTACGACATTCGTGCCCCATAGCTGCAATCGACACACTTGGCATAGCAGCTAGGATAACGGACGTAACAGAGAAGCGCATTGCTGAGATCAACAGTTTCATAAAGTATTTCCCTCTCAATTTCACTTCGGACTTTCCAAACTATAAACGAGATGCCTGAACATGCATCCAGTCAAAATCTCTTGCTCTCCCAAGACTGACCCAGCCTTCAGCTTCCCAAAACTCCCAAAACTTGACGGCGTCCGGCTTGGCCAGTCGTGCGTGTTTGTGGTCCCATTTGTACCTGTTGCGGACACTGTCAAAATCAATCGCTATTGCCCACGAGTGCATAGAAGCGCGACTACCGCCTTTCATCGGTCTGCAGTTGTAGCAACCAGCAAACAGATTGATGCCAAGGTCTTCTATTCCGTCTTCACCATACTCTTTGTAAACTTGGTCAAATACACGCGATGCACTCTCGTGGACTTTTTCGTGGATCATGAAGCCGTCGATAGTAGTGCCTAAATCCCAGGCAAGCTTCATCTCGAAAGGCAACGAGAGGCGTTTCATCTTGGGCTTACAAACAGTACCAAAGTAGGATGGAACATCGTTCTGTTTTGGCCAGACGGCTTTTGATGTCTCGACTGGTTTGAAGGGCTTGGGGACTTCGAGATCGTCGCGCCATTTTTCTTCATGATCCAGCCCGGCTTTCAAACGATTAAACGCGATAAATGCCAATTCTGTACGTGGTCCAAACAACCCGTCAATCCGCCCCACGCCTAAATCAAGGTCACGACAAATCAGCTGACCAATAGCGAGTTTACGCCGCGCGACACCCCATGTTCGCCAGTCTCCCGAAACGACCTCGTCGTTGGCTTGAATAGCATCTCTTGCTGCATGGTTTGAGTCCTCGCCGAACAATCCATCAATTTCGTCGTGATAAAAGCCCCAACGCTTCAAGGCGATCTGCAAATCTTCGTCGTCAATCGCGGCAGGGACTATACTGGATTGAGGGTCTGGCTCTACCGGTTGAACAGTGCCTGAACCGTCATAACCGTCAGAGAATGACCAGCTTCCCGCAAGGTCGTTCATTGCTGTTGCCATGACATCGTTTAGTCTATTACGCCAACCTTTGATAAAGAACTGAACTTTTGGATGCCCGAGGTATCGGGCCTTTCTCGCTTCCGCGAGCGCAACTACCACTTTCACCAGATCGTCACTGGACAGTTCGGTCACCTTTTTGGCTTCCGCGACACTTAAGCGACCGTTTTCAGCCAAGTCACAAGCGTCCTCCAGAAACCGAACCATCGTACAGGTGCCATGGTTAACCGCGCCGTCCATCATTACGAGGTCAATCGGCCTTGGTAGATGGCCACCCTTGATCACGTCATAATATCTGGACCTAAAAACATTTCGGGCTTCGGCCTTGGTTAGGCCGCGGACCTCTTGCTTGGTAACTGAAGCAACGCCGCGCCATTTCGCCAAAACCTTGTGTGTAATACCGTAGTTCGTGGCTCCTCCAGGGTCTTGCGGATGATCAACATACCCCCCTTCCCACATAAATACGGTTTCCATGATTTCTTCAAAACGAGACATTGAAAACTCCCAATTGAAAATCAAAATTTTTAGGTCAGTAGAATAATGATATCCGAAATAATATTTTAGGGCGAGTCGGAAAACACTTTAAAGCTTAAAGGCGTCTTTGACGTTGTGAAGTGGTCCGGCAAAAACAGACAGTGCGCTAAGATGCATCCAGCCTTGAGGAAAGGATCCTCAAATGACAAAGAGACGCAGATTTTGGACAAGTTCAAAGCTACTGTGGTGCTTGAGGCGCTGCGCAGTGGCAAAACGGCGCAAGAGATTGCTGTCAAAGGTGAACCATGCGTTTGTTTCGAAGCGATTGGCGGCTTTGCGACCGGACGCCAAGAGCTAGAAGGTGTGTACAGTTCGAACATGAGTCGAACCAATAGCATTGCAACTGAGTGGGGTGTTTATTTTGCACTTGTTGGCGGTTGAAATTAGAATAGTTATACTTTAGAGTTAGTTTAATGTATTTTTAACGTGTAATGGGCGCGAAGCGTCAATAATGGCTGCGCTCGTACGCATTTGAGAGAAACACTTTTAACCATTGGTGCGTACGGCTCTAATCAAAAAAGTTGTACGATGTTTAGAAATCTGATCATTTTCACCTTAATTTGTTTTTCTTGTTTTTCTTTCGAAGCGGAGGCCGCAACAAAACAGGTAGTATTGCGTTGGTGCCTTCCGATAACGGGAAAACATCAGAATGGGGTGCCAGTGAATTTTCAGTGGTCAGGCGGCGAGAGTTCCGATGTTAAGACCAAAATTGAGGAAGTGTTGAACAAGAAAACTCAGCGCAAAATTATGCAGGCGAGGAGCAGTGTGAAAAGCCTGCTGGGATTGAGCCTGGGCAAGGGGGCGTTCACGCTTTCCGGTGTTATCAACAATAAAAATCTTGCGGACACCACCTGCAGCGATCCGACCGAAACAAACTCTCAGGTTGAATTTGCGGTCGCGATTTATGACCGGGTGATCCTACTTGTCGGCAGCGTCGAAGGCGCTCGTGTTATTCAAAGTGCATTGGGTCTTGGCAAAGCCGAAGCTTTGCTCAAGTCGCACGGGACCATGGATGTGATCCCCGGCAAGTCTCTGGGTGAACTTGTTGCTGGTGATGCCCGTTTTCGAAACTTCTTGAAGCTTAGCGCGGAAGACCTGAAGGCTTGGGGCCCCAAAATGTCTTATGTAATCCGCTATGATCGGGCTCTTCTGGGCAAAACGGACTTCAGCGCGGCAGGGATCACCGAGCCCAAAGCGGCTGTTGAGGCTGGCCTTGAGCGGATTGGTCAAATGGTGCTTGGACAAATCTCGAGCTTGGGGATCGTTCCCGGCGGCAGCACGGCGCTGCCGGATATCAAAGCAAATATTGACCACAATCTTCCGGAATTTGTCACCCCAGTGGGTGGCGGTGTCGTCGGGGTTGAAACGACCGTCGATGGCGATCTGTTGATTACCTACTCGGTCGGTGCGCCGCTGTTGAAAACTGAGTTGCAGGGCAATAACTTTAGCGACTCCAAAGTGAGAGCGCTGAACGACCAGTTCATTCATCAATCCGGGGGCAGCTGGGTTCCCGAGGATCGTCTGGCCACGCATCGGTACGTATTTCCGACCAAATACGATGAACTGCGCGACGAACTCTACCTTGAGGGCCAGGAAGGCATCAACGTAGCGGTTCCAAGTGTTAATGGTGACACTGCCATCTTCGACCTTGTGACCGAGCCGGAAAGTGGCCCTAGATTCCTTCGATTTCCCATTGAGTTGGGATATTCGACACAGAATGACCTTCGGATTTCACTAGGCGTGGATCTGAAGGAAGTGGCTGCGGACGGAAACTTTGAAGAGCTAGACTTCGCGCTGACTTACGAAGACGGTCAACTGAGCGGAAGGGGCGCTGCGGCATGGCGACTGGCTGACAATTGGCTTGGGGGCCAGAGCGATGGGGTGAACCTGAACCTTCGGGCGTTTTCCAACACGATCAATGCGAGCTACGGCCTGCCGACAGGCCTGGACCTTGTCGATACTCGTAACATCCTGGAAATCAGCTTGACGAGCGGCCACGACAGCATGTCACAAGCCCAGTTCCAACGCGCAACAAATCCCTATTTGCCCAGCCTTGGGCAGAACCGCTGGTATGGGTTTCATGAAGTCGGTCTGCGTTATCAAGACGTGTCGTTCGGCGGGCAAGATTCTGGGCTTCTACCCTTTGCCGGAGGAGAGGCGCTGGGACCTTTTGCAGACGGGTGGCTTAACTATTCGACCTTTTCTCCGTTCAGCCTTGCTGGCGCGGGCAACATTGAATTCGCCCTCAGTTATGAGCTGTTTTGGGGTCTTGGGGCAGGCAGTACCGACAGTTTTTTCCGTGGCGTCGGAGATGCGTCAGCCCGCTTTGCGCTCAATCTGCCTGGTGGCCGGTCTGGCTATTTCCGTCTGCGTGGATTTGCCGGTTTGGTGGATGACATGGCGCCGGAATATGCGTTTATCGACGCCTCTTCTTCCAAGTTCTTTGATGGCTTCGGTACACAGGAAATTATGGGGCAACGCGTATATGGCCTGACAGGAGAGCTGGGTATCGATTTGTCAGGTCTGCTTAGCCGCGTTTCAAATGGGGAAGCCGCTGAGAGTACTGCGAGTAACAGCGATGAAACGGCGGGCGCCGTCGGGGCAACGCAGGACATCAACCCCGTATTTGCGGTGATTCAACCCAAACAATCCATTTACCTAGCCGGGTTTGCCAGTCTGGGACAGGTCCGGGACATGTTGGTTAGTGGTGTGGCGCAGTCAGGCAGCAAGGCGCTGGAAAGTTATGGCGTCAAGGTCGTCATGCGGCAGGTGACAGCAGACGGGCGCGGAATCGATGTGGAGTTGGGCTACGCATATTCGCCGCAATCCAATGTACATAAGTCCGGCGTGATGTTCGTCGGGGTCTCGTCAACATTTTAACTTAGTGCCAGTCAGGAACAGGGAAACGCGATTATGATTAACAATCTGACTTTCGACGACGACGGACAGGTCTTTACACTCACGAGCGACGGTATCGTCACTCGCACCGTTAGTGGGGAAACTGTCGAAGGAGGATGGTTGAGTACGAACGGGGATCAGAAGAACAGGCTAACGTTGACTTTGGGCGAAGAGCAAATCGAATATTCGGTCCGATATCGTTTCCTGAATCAGGAAACCGACACGGCTGAACAGGCCAACGTGTTGAAGGTCGCCGTTCTTGGGGATCTGAACCAAGTGCTTGGCGAGGCGCGGTTTCACGGCACTATCAAGGCCGATGACGCGAAGGACCTGGATTACGTTCTGAATGACGGTAACAAATTCACTTTGTACGGCGACCTTGCTTTGCAAGGTGATTACACGTTTCTCAATATTCGGTTGGAAGGAAACGAAAAGGATGTCGCGCGCGTAACAGGTGAACCAATTATTCAAAAAGTCGTTGGGTCCGCCACAGCAGGCCGGACGCTTGCATTTGGTTTCGCCTGCTACACTTACGATTCCGATGCAGAAAACGACGTCGAGTTTGAAAGCGACGGAGAGATCGGGCTTCAGGGCACTGTTAAGGCCATGAAGAACGGGCTTACCTTTGTCGGCTCTGTTGCCGAAGGTGCGGACGATGTCAGCATAGCCTTGATTGGGAACTATGACGCGTACTCTGGTGGTATTCGGGTTTATGGCGATCCACAAAACCCTGGCGTTCAGTTTGAATTGGCCGGTGAATGGAAGCTGAATGCCGCAACCGGGGATTTCTCGCTCAGTCTGACTAAGGACGAAGAGGGCACGCTAAATTTCCAAAGCGAGTTCGAATTCTCCAGCGATGAAACTGGTGCTAACGGTGAAAGCGGTCTCAAAGGCAACCTGAAAATTGCGCGCGAAGGTGGCGATGGAGAGATCGAAATCGTTATGGGGCTGAAGGGCAACGTGCAAATGCGCGCAGGTCGGAAGCTGGTCTTTGAATTGGAAGCCAACAAGAATGGCAAGAAGGTTGACTTGTCGCTGAAGGGTACGTTGACATGGAGCAGTGAGAACTCTTTTGCCTTCCAACTGGGATACTCCGACGACAATGTCGAAGTGACAATCCACCTGAAAACCGAAAAACTCAATCTATGGATCAGCATCATCCAAAAACCCGATGGCACGGCCGCTGTAGGCATTCGCATGGATCTGCAATATGACTTGGCAGGAAATCTCAGCATTGCGCCCGTAGGATAGCGCAAAAACGCGTCAGCGACTAATTGTAGTTGTTCCAACTTGATCTGACGGTTGGCCGTTTTTACGGTGAAGTCTGTCAGATCAAGCTCATCTCACGAACTTTTCCCTTCAGATCAGCTTGCCCTCAATCATCGTCAGAAACGGCGTCCTATCGCAACATAGACGGTCTTTAGATAAAAGTCCTCAGGTTTAGAAAGCGTGTCTCGGTTCTAGCGCACCGCTCCGAGTGAAAGTTGAAACTGCCACATGAAACTGCCAAAATCTGCGATGAAGTGAGATTTAGCCTTTCGATACCGGTGTTTAGCCGCTTGTAGAAAATGCCAAAAAGCTGAAAAATTCATGCCGATAGATCGCCAACATTTGTCGGGGCTACTGTAGCCTAACATTTATGCGCGCAACCGAATTGAGAGCATTGGGCATCGATGAGATGGGAAACGGCGACAGCATTACTAAGGGCTTCGTTCGCAGTTGCGTCCAATCTCAAGTATATATGTACGTCCAACTACAAGTATATACATTCGGCTTGTGCTTCATTCATGCATCAAGCGACAAATGCTCGCTTCCATGCACCACCGTGCGCGCCATTAGCTTCAATAAAAACCCTCCGAAATTATGAAAAACCGGTGTCGCTTAGCTGACTTACATATCGGTTGATCTCCTCAGTATCCCCATCCCTGATCAGATCAATGAGATTTCGGCCATGCCACCTGGGATCCGGGGAAATCAGTTCCTGAATTGCGAACAACAGATGGTGCTCTTGAAGTACCTTGCCGATTGGCCTGGCAGTCTCGCCCAGTTGGGAAATCAGGAGTTCCTCGAGTGAAGGAAGTGGGGTCGTTACTCCCCATTTTCTACGAAGTTCCTCGTTGCTCTCATTGGATGGCATCTTGTTCTCCTAGATTATGTGTGGGCGATTTATGATGTGACTGAGGGGGAGTGATGATTACAGAACTGGCAGAGGCTGTAGACCACAGCAGGCTTCAAGCGCACCGCGGACATAAGCTGTTGGCTACGTTTGATGACTATCCCGAAGATAATGAGCTTTGATGCCGAGTGGCTAGTGCAATTGGGGGATGCACAAGCAAGTGCCCCGGTTGGCACCAGAGACCCTGTGCTGGGCTACATGCCGATTGGGTTGTTAGGTCAGCCCTCTGGCTTTGACGCTGCATATGCATGCTCGGATTAGATCAGGAGTACATATCGCGGCACCACCAAGCACGCTGGAGTCTAAAAACCTCGAGTCTCGGGTCCTCTATGACAAAACTGAGATCCAGATAGTTATGCACCCTTTCATCCGCCTCTTGGTCTTCGCCCATCTTGAGGTCGGGACGTTCAATTTCGACCTTCAGAACAGGTTTCAAACTTGTTCCATGCAGCAGCTTTTCCATCAGTAACCTTGTACGCTCTACCTCCTCTGAATACAGACGACAGGACCGTGCCCTGGTTATCCTCGCAACAAATTCCCGAGCGATATCTGCTGCAGGTGGGGCATCCGTCAGTTCAATTGGCGACGCATCCAAGATCTGTGAAGGCCAATCTGAATCTGGAAAGACTTTGGATCCCCAGAAGTAACTGCCTCCCTTGTGTTTTTGCCCTAGGAGAGCGACTTCGATTGGCCAGTCATTACCTAAAACTGTCACGCTTCGAACTGCCCCAAACAGTACGCTCAAATCGCAAACATCACGATTGGAAGTCTCAAGCTCGCCAACATGATAGCTGTTGATAGGGGTCTCGACACGTTCATATTGATGCAGCCACTCGTTGACTTTTTCGGCGCCATCATCTCCTTCACTTAACAGATCAAATGTTCGCCTGCCGCCCAGCTCTGGGTTAAAGCTCCACAAAATTCGATCTACAAAGTCTTCGTCGAAAATGCGTTCAGCACGCATACAGACTAGCTGTGCAAGAGGAGCCTTGGTCACGAGCCACCACCACTTTTGAATGCAAATGCAAGGGCTGCCGCTCTGAGTTCTGCTCTAGGTACGTTTTGAGTTCGCTGAAAATATCTGTTGATACGTTCCAGATTGGGAACCGTCAGGCCCCATTTTCTCAACAAATCATCGATGTTGAGAATTTTGATTTGCTGACAGGACGAATGGCCTGACAACAGCAATTCCACCAACCTGCTAGCCGCCCCAGATTGTCTTGCATAGGCGGTATAGTCATAGGGTTTCATTCGCATGAGAAGCTGATCCACAACATCGCCTGATACTGGTGCCTTCTGTAATTCCTCAAATTCGATGCCGTGGCTTTTTTGAAAAACCGGGTTCCAGTCATTGGTATCCCATTGTGCCGATGGCCGGATCAGGCTTCCCCAAACGCGTGTTTCGTTGTCAAAAATCGTTGCCAGCCCAACCTCTATTGGCCAACTAATTGCGCTCTGGGATGAGGTCTCAAAATCAATAAAGCAAGTCATCAAATTACTCTCCATCGCAGACGGGGCACATACCCATGTGCTCACGTTTTCCACGTACCCTCTGTCCGAAGTAGCTGCATTCGACACATGTCAGATCTGCTTCTCTGACCATTTGATCAACGACCCCTTCGGCAATCGGGTGAGATCGAGCCATTGAAATTTTTAATGTGCCGAGTTTCTCCCTGATATCGGAGATCTCAATCTGTAGTTCTCCTTCATGGTGCCTCAGTAGGCCATGCATTTTGTTGACCCCACGATTGATCAGAGACAGCCAGCCACGACCCACCGACGGCACAAGCGATGCGACGTTATCTGAAACCAAAGCTGGATAACGGCGGGCGATATCCAAACCTCGTGAGGTTCTGGGAGCTGATTTGTCATTGTATTGGGCGTGATAACAGGAGTTGCATAGGGTCACCAAATATCCTGAGATGTCTTGCATCCGAGCTGAATTTCCGCAGCACTCACACAGGAATTCCGACATGCAAACAAGCTTGTCGAGCATGGCGCGATCACCATCGGACACCGGATGCCCAACATACACTCTGAGCTTCCCAAATTTCTCAAAGATATTGGAGATTTCGGGATAATCACCTGAGGCTCTTGCTCTTGATCTGATGTCATTGAACTCCGGTAATAGAAAATCGATCCATCCCCGGCGGTGGGATCCCAGGAGAGCCTCGAGGCTGCCTTCTAAATTGTCCCAGTCTAGGGTGGATTTCATGATCCAGTCCTTCTTCAGTTAACGACTAATGTTGGTGTTACTGTCGCCCTCGCAGGTAATTGAGAAAACTTGGGGGTAAGAAACGGCCAGCTCATCAGAAAATGCAGCATTATGCAGTCCGGAGATCTTCATGGAGAAAGACCTTCGATAGGCTGTCCCAAATGCCTAGGCATTATTGCTTGAAGGAACTTCCTCAGGAGTACGTATTTTAAAACCCAATTGAAAAGTTCGCCAAACCTATTGATCCTTACGTTCAGATAGTTGGGCAGATCGCATGTGTTTTCATATGCTTCTATTAGGGGAGGGGGAGCATAACTCAGGCAAAAAGGATATATTTTTAGAGGGCGAATTGATCTCTTGAAGATAGCCCAATGTTTGAACCTCTCTAGGTGTCTTTCAATTGTCCGCATCACTCAGGCCCTTCCGTCAAATCTCCATTCCAATCCCATCACAACGATGGATTTCGCTACCAAATGGTGGTCTCAAAGTGGCGTCTGAGTCAACAACTTATTGAATTTGCTCCCTATTCTTGGTTTGAGTGGAAAATAAATCCTCGGAAAATTGAAGGACTAGGCGGTGCCTAGTCCTTCAAAATTCAAATTAGAAAGGATAAATTTTGTTTTTTCATGGATAAGAAGGGATTATTGAGGAATTAATTCTCGTATAATTTTCGCTAAGCTCACAAGGATAGATCAATGTGTTTCACCTCCTAATTGTAGGCAGATTTAGAGAGGTTCGCCTACTGATTCGGTTTTGAATTCTAGGGTGCTGCTTGAAAAATCGGCGTCTAGCTAGAACTGGGCAGTTATCTTGGGGGGGGACACATAGGGGGTTGAAAGTGGGAGGCTGGAATGGGTGTTTAGCGTTAATCAACCGAAGCGGCTTAGGTTGTATTACTTTTCAGGTCAAAAAATTGATTGACTTACGCGACAGCTTACGTCCTTATAGCGCTCCATGTTGAACACACGCTTTCATATTGTAGTCACCCTAATACGGGTTTCCTGAACCTCCGATTGATCGGATGCTCAGGGCTGTGTTCCTTTGCCCAGACATCTTTGACGTAGTAGATAGTCGCATAAGCGAATTGTCGAACTTTGGTGTTGCTGATGGCGATCTTTGCTAATTTATATCTGTTTCAGGCTCATGACGCTCGCCAAACTGGTCGGCGTCAAATCCAATATAAGTCCCAAATCCACTTGGTCCGCACGCGAATAGGCGTCTGAACCGGACAGAGTAAGTCTGTCCGATTTTAGACCGTATTTTCAATTTCCGGGCGTTTCGTAAGTGAAGAGACACATTGCGTCCGAACAATGTGAGGACAACAAGCTATGTCTAACGTTATTGTCGAACATGACACGTGGAATTATTCGCCAGCTAAGCTGGTGAAGGCTTCGGCGATCAAGTTGGATCCTATTCATGGGGTGCTCCCTTTTGACGGAGTGCGGAATCCTGGGTCCCGGAGTGCATCGTCTCATACGATTTGGTTCCCATACAAGACACCCGCAAATGACTGGCAGCCCAAGATTGCAATTT
>MAAC01015797.1_pt1 | contig 14131 bp, 9 predicted proteins | sample 1115981 | NCBI WGS metagenome assembly MAAC01 (sample SAMN04961126, study PRJNA320927) | seawater metagenome | isolation source: sample BD02T64 sea water enriched with oil for 64 days | place: USA:Gulf of Mexico | collected 2013-07-27 | reverse complement strand
TCTGTAGAAACAGCGCCAAACCTTCATAAGGAAGAGTTGGTTTACGAAAATATTGAACTTAAACAAAGAAGTTACAAGTAATGGCGGGCATGAATCTAACACTTAAAGTTTGGAGACAAGACGGACCTAACGATAAAGGACGTATTGTTGATTACAAAGTTTCCGGAATTTCACCAGATATGTCATTCTTGGAAATGATCGATGTACTAAATGAAGATTTAGTAATAAAAGGAGAAGACACCATTACATTTGATCATGATTGTCGTGAAGGGATTTGCGGAATGTGTTCATTGTATATTAACGGAGAGCCTCATGGACCTGACAATCTAGTTACAACTTGTCAACTACATATGCGTTCATTCAAAGATGGTGACACTATCTATATTGAGCCATGGAGAGCAGAAGGTTTCCCAATAATCAAAGACCTTATGGTTGATAGATCATCATTTGATGCTATCATTCAAGCAGGTGGTTATGTTTCTGTGAACACTGGAGGAGCTCAAGATGCAAATGCCCTACCAATTGCTAAAGTAGATGCTGATAAAGCATTTGATGCGGCAACTTGTATTGGTTGTGGAGCGTGTGTTGCGACTTGTAAAAATAGTTCAGCAATGTTGTTTACTGCAGCAAAAGTTTCTCACTTATCACTTCTTCCACAAGGAGAGGTAGAGAAAAACGAAAGGGTAATCAATATGGTTGATACAATGGATGCTCTAGGATTTGGTAACTGTACAAACACAGGAGATTGTGAAATACAATGTCCAAAGGGAATCTCTCTAGAGAATATCGCACGAATGAACCGCGAATATATTTCAGCAAAATTGGCTTCTGATAAATAAGCCTTAGAATATATCATTAGCGCCCAATTTCATTAGAGATTGGGCGCTTTTTTTTTGCTTGGAAAAAAAAGAAACTTAGGCTATAAAAACTAGTTCAAAAGAGTCGATTTTTTTCTTAATTTGCATAGTAGTAAAAAACCAGTTTATTCATTTATTGACACACACTAATCGTCTATAGATGGAAGCTAAGCCATATATATGTCTTTAATATCCCGAAAATCCATTGATGAAATTTTTGATGTTGTTCGTATCGACGAGGTCGTTTCGGATTATGTACATCTTAAAAAACGTGGTGTAAACCTTTTAGGTTTATGTCCTTTTCACAATGAAAAGACGCCTTCCTTCACGGTATCTCCAGCAAAAGGGATATACAAGTGTTTCGGATGTGGCGCCGGTGGGAATGCCATCAATTTTGTGATGGATGTGGAGCATATTACTTATCCAGAAGCATTGAGAATGCTTGCAGGTAAGTATCAAGTTCCAATTGAAGAGGAATTTCAATCTGACAAACAAAAGGAGACACAAAGTAAGCGTGAGAGTTTATATGTGTTAAATGAATTTGCCAATAAGTTCTTCCAGTCGCAACTAAAAAGTGGACAAGGAAAGCTAATTGGAGCCAGTTATTTGAAGGAGCGAAATATTCATCCTGAAAATATTGAAAAGTTTCAGTTGGGATATTTGAGTGATGAATGGTCTTCCTTCACAGAACATGCCACTAAAGCTGGATATGCTAGAAACCTGTTAGAAGAAAGTGGACTTAGTATCTTTAAATCGGAAAGAGGTATAGATCGATTTAGAGGGCGTGTAATGTTCCCAATTCTTAGTCTGTCTGGAAAGGTGCTTGGATTTGGGGGTAGAATCCTTAAAAAGGATGTAAAAGCTGCTAAATACCTTAACTCTCCTGAGAGCGAAGTCTACAATAAGTCCAAGGTGCTTTATGGAATCTATTGGGCTAAACAAAGTATTGTAAAAGAAGATAACTGTCTTCTAGTAGAAGGATATACCGATGTAATTGGTTTACATCAAAAAGGGATTGAGAATGTAGTCGCTTCATCAGGTACTGCATTGACACATGACCAGGTACGGTTAATCAAACGTTTTACAGAGAATCTAACCGTTATATATGATGGTGACCAGGCGGGTATTAAGGCTTCTTTAAGAGGTATTGATATCATTTTGGAATATGGGTTGAATGTAAAAGTATTGGCCTTACCCGAAGGTGAAGATCCTGACTCGTTCTCTCAAAAACACGATAGTGATTACCTTAAAGAGTATATAAAGAATGAAGCGAAGGATTTCGTTGAATTTAAAATCGATCTCTACAATCAATCTGGTAAGCCAGATGTTATCCAAAAGGCACAATGGATAAGAGAGGTTGTTGCCAGCATTGCAAAGATACCTGATCCACTCAAAAGGACTGTATTTATACAATCCGCTGCTCCAAAGTTGGAAGTAGATGAGAAAGTGCTTTTTGCAGAACTAGATCAGCAGCTTAACAAGAAGGATAAAGAAGAACTTCGACAAAAGAAAAGGCCTTCCTTCGACGAGGAAATGCCGCCAATGGAGGTCATGTATCCGGAACTTGCCGGAGCCAAGGTAGAAGCTAAATCTGAAGTTACCCTAGTAGAAGAAGAGCTGATGCGGATATTGCTGAAGTATTCTGAAATTTGCATTGATGTTGAAATAGAAGAAGAAGGAGAAGACGGCCAGGTAGAGGAAAAGATATTCGAGGTGCCTATGTCTGAATATCTTATTCATGCCATGTCTGAAGATGATCTAGAATTCACCAATGAGAGTTATAAGGCCTTATACGATAAGGTTTTGGTACTTTTTGAAGAAGGAAATCATGCTTTTGCAAAGGAATTACTAAAAGATAGAGATCCGAATGTCACAAGGCTGGTAGCGGAAATTCTCTCAGATCGTCACAGTTTACACGCCTGGGAGAAGCGAGATGTAGTAGTGGTGAAAGAAGAGAAAAAATTACAAAGGATATTGGATCAACTTATTGCTCGTTTCCAGTTAAGGCATATTGAATTGACCGTTTCCGAAATTCAGGCAAAATTGAAAAAGGAGGACCTTGCCGATGAGGAACGAATAGAGGCTATCAAACAGTTTATGATGTATGATAACCTTATAAAGAGTCTACACAAACAATTGGGTAGGGAGTGCTAATTCCCTAGATCGTTGTATTTGGCCCATTGCTTTCCTCAGGATCTTTGAACAGGTCTTGACCTTCTTTTACAAAGTCTTCCCACCCATCAAATGACTCAAGTTTTGGCAATATTCCTGGAACAAGAAATCTTAGCGGCCTATAAAGTACAGAGTCCTTTGTCTTTTCCGGCGACAGAAAAGGAATAAAGCTGTGAAACTTATAGGTAAACATGAGTAAGGCACTCACTATTACAGCCATCTTCACTAATCCAAATAAGGCACCAATCAGTCGATTGATTCCTCCCAGAGCAATCATTTTTGCAAATTGATCCAATATCTTTCCTGTTAGGTTTATCACCAATACAATGGCTATAAATAAACTTAGGAATGCAAGGATTGGTAAAAGGCGTTCACTAATTTCGAAATGGGATTCTAAGAATTCCTTCCCAAAGTCAAAAAAGTAAATACCGCCAAAGAGGCCTACAATTAAGCCTAGCAGTGAGGTCAATTCGAGAATCAAACCTTTTTTAAAGCCTTTATAGAGTCCAAGAATTAATGGAATGGCCAATCCGATATCAAGGTAACTAATGGTGAAATCTCCTAGTATTTGCATATTAAACTGGAATGATGATTTAATTGGTGCTTGAATTTAATAAATTTGCGCCAAACTTTCGGTTATGGATAAGGAGCTTTTAGAAGTTAAGTGGGAAAAATTGGTCAATTATGTTTCAGAGAATTACGGTGGTGGAGAGAAATTAGATCTTCAAGCTATTCTTTTTCTAATCGGAGTTCAAGAACTTGGACAAGGGTATAGAGAATTTGCTAAAGATGAGAAAATGGATCTTCTGCACATTGCCATTTGCAAACTATTGAGCCAATTTGGTTATTATAACTTCACGGAAAATGATAAGGACGGATGGCCTCATTATGAATCCAATAAAAAACTTCCTCCATTAAGTCCTTTTAAACAGGAAGAACTTATGAAGGAAGCTGCTATAAATTATTTTGCCGAAGCGAATATTTCTTTCTAGATAGGGTATATATATACCGTTTTATAGATTGTTTTATCTTCTTTTAACTTGACATTCGTTTCTCCAGTTTTCGATGTAGCTGGATCTGAGAATAAAAATTTCAAGTTTGCCTGATGTTCAAAACCGAAGAAAGCATGACCTAAAGAGTCTGTTGTTATGGTTTGTTCAATGTCTGATAATAGATCGTTTACATTCCCATCTATAGTAGTTGAGTTTACTACTGCACCAAATACAGGGTCTTGGGTTTCGAAATCAATCACTGTAAATCTGACCTCGTAATATGGGTCATCCTTGCTACATGATCCAAAGGACAGTAAAACTAGGGCTAGGCCGATAATAGACAAGAAACGATTAAAATTTAGTCCTTTCATAAAATTGTATTTTTTGAAAATTTCGATAAAATCAAATATAACAATAATTTGTTAATTTTTGGGTTTTAATGATTTTAGAAATCTCAGGCCTTGAGGCTACTGTATCATTCCTTTTGGTAAAGATCAGATGAGATTATGGATCGACCAGTTTTTAGCTGCCTTTGAGGATGGAATGTTCCCTTTTCTTTTTGATAGGCGATGCCTATATATCCCCCACGATTAGTATATTTGCAATTCAAAATTTTGAATCTATGTTGGAGAAGATAGATGAGCTGAAGGTTAAGGTGGATGCCTTTCATTCAGACGATAAAGAACAAATAGAAGCTTTCCGTATTGAATATATGGGTGCTAAGAATGGTTTGATCAATAATTTGTTCAAAGCATTTAGGGATGTCCCTGGTGACCAGAAAAAGGAATTCGGCCTAAGGTTGAACTTGCTAAAGAAGGCTGCGGAAGATAAAATCAAGAATCTAAAAGAAAGGGCTGAAGCTAGCGCTGAAGCTCAAGGTGCTGGTATTGACCTAACTTTACCAGGTGAGCCTTATAATTTGGGTTCTCGTCATCCTATTTCGATTGTTAAAAATGAGATTGTATCTATTTTTAATAAAATCGGATTCAATATTTCTGAAGGTCCAGAAATTGAAGATGACTGGCACAACTTCTCGGCATTAAATTTACCGGAAGAACACCCAGCGAGAGATATGCAGGATACTTTCTTTATTGAGAAAGATCCAGATGTATTATTGAGAACACACACTTCGTCTGTTCAGATTAGGTATATGGAGAACAATACCCCTCCAATCCGTACTATTTCTCCAGGTCGTGTATTTAGAAATGAAGCTGTATCAGCAAGAGCACACTGTATATTCCATCAAATTGAAGGATTGTACATTGATAAAAATGTTTCATTTGCAGATCTTAAACAGACGTTATTATTCTTTGTCCGTGAGTTTTTCGGAAAGGATTCTAAAATTAGATTACGCCCATCCTATTTTCCATTTACTGAGCCAAGTGCAGAAGTAGATGTATATTGGGGATTAAATTCTGAGGCAGATTACCGTATCACTAAAGGTACAGGTTGGCTAGAGATCATGGGATGTGGAATGGTAGATCCAGCGGTTTTAAAGAATGTTGGAATCGACCCTGAGGTGTATTCTGGATATGCTTTCGGTATGGGGATAGAACGTATCGCCATGTTGAAATACCAGATCAAGGATCTAAGAATGTACTTTGAAAATGATATTCGCTTTTTGGATCAGTTCCAATCTTCATTGGTAAGATAAAATAGCATACAATACTATACAAAAAGGCTACTCCATCGAGTGGCCTTTTTTTGTTATATCCCACAGGTAGAATCTTCTGGCATTAATTTCCCGTCCAAGGAAATGATATGATCTAAACGAGTTTCTAAGCCAGCTTCCATGACCATATATTCTACCTTATCCTTGATATAGAAATCTAGAATTTTCCCCTGATACTTCTGTTGAGCATTTGAACCATCTATAAAATGAATGGTACAATCTTTTCTCATTACTGCTACGGCTTCCAGTTCATCATGGAAGGAGCAGTCTATTGCTTTGTAAGGTTTGGTAGACATAGTTATAAAATTACAGAATTATCTCGTTTAAATGATTGCCTATCTATCAATCCTTTCTATTTTTGATAGGAATAGCACTCTTTAGTACTTTGATTATGGAAAAACAATCGAAAATAGGCTGCCCGAATTGTGGGGAACAAATTGATGTAAATGAAATCTTATATCACCAATTAGAAGGTGACTTTAAGAAGAAATACAATGCACGATGGGTGGCAGAGAAGAAGAAGTACGAGCAGGAATCGATTGCCTTAGAAGCTGAGCGCAAGAAATTGGCTAAGCAGGAGAAAGGGATTGCTGAACAAATTAAAGAAGGCGTCGCTGAAAATGTTAAGAAGGAAAAATCGGTCTTAGAAAAAGACCTTAAGGCAAAACTGAAGGAAGAACAAGAGGAGCGTTTTGCACTTTTGCAAAAGGAGCTTAATGAGCAATCTGATAAGATAAAGGACTTGAATAGGTCTAAGGCTGAGGTTGAAAAGCTAAAGCGTGAGAAAAGCGAATTGAAGGAAAGTATTGAAGCGGAAGCGGAAAAGCAATTGAACATTAAGCTGCAGGAAGAAAAGGAAAAGATTCGTAAAAATGAGCACGAAAGAAATGAACTGGTCATTAAGGAATTTGAAAAGAAATTAGCAGATCAGAAAGTGCTAATGGAGGAAATGCAGCGTAAACATGCGCAAGGTTCGATGCAATTGCAGGGAGAAGTTCAGGAATTAGCCATAGAAGAATGGTTGATGTCCAATTTCCCATTGGATGCTGTTTCGGAAATTAAAAAGGGAGCACGTGGAGCAGATTGTTTGCATACTGTTCACACAAGAACGCAACAAAATTGTGGTACCATTTATTACGAAAGTAAACGTACTAAAGATTTCCAGAATGGTTGGATAGAGAAATTCAAAAATGATATCCGAGATAAGGGAGCTAATATTGGAGTTTTAGTAACCAATGCCATGCCTTCAGATATGGAGCGAATGGGGCTAAAAGATGGAGTTTGGATCTGTACCTATGAGGAATTTAAGGGATTGAGTAAAGTGCTTAGAGAGTCCATAATTCAGATTAGCAATGCGGTAGTTTCCCAAGAGAATAAAGGGGACAAGATGAGCATGCTCTATGATTTTCTAACCAGCAATACCTTCAAATTGCAAATTGAAGCTATTGTAGAAGGCTTTACCACCATGAAGGCGGATCTAGAAAGTGAAAAGCGTTCCATGCAGCGGATTTGGAAGTCTAGAGAGAAGCAAATAGAAAAGGTGATTGTAAATACCATAGATATGTATGGCTCCATCAAAGGAATTGCAGGAAATGCAATAGGAGTGGTGCAAGCTTTGGAATTGCCTGGAGCAGATGAAGAGATTGATGAGTAAATAATAGTTGAAGCCGTTTTCTAAATATAGGAAACGGCTTTTTTTATACATAGAATAAGGGATTTGGGGAAGGGTCTGATTCTTGAATTAGATTTTTTATATAAAATTAGAAAGTATGAGATCAATGAAATATTTTTTAGGCGTATGCTTTTTTTTATTGACTTTCCTGAGCAGTTTTGGTCAGGATCAGGAGGCGGTTAACTTTGATACTGTTAGCTATTATAAGACTTGGGATAAGATAAGTGATTTGTACGCTTATGAGGGATTGAATAGGTCTGCTCAAAAAGAAGTAAATGCGTTATATGAGAAAATTAAGAATGGAAATAATCCCGCTCAAATTTATAAGAGTATTCTCTATAAACAACGATTTGCAGCCTTAGTTTCGGAGGATGGAACTGAATCATTAATTCCTGGAATGGAAAAAGATTTAAAAGCTAGTAAATTCCCTGTAAAGGCATTGCTTTCTTCTGTTTTGGCAGACAATTATATTAAATATTATAGAAGGAATCGATGGACTATTTCCCGTAGAAAATTCGTTGCAGATAGTGTGTCAAATTATGAACAATGGTCATTGAAGCAATTCAATGAACGAATTATTGAACTCCTGTTACAATCTGTTGGAGATCGTCGTTTAAAAGAGGTTGGCCTTGAAGATTTGGGATCCACCATTCAGAAGGGGGAGAATAATACCTCTTTTGAGCATAGTTTGTATGATGTCTTATCGGAAAATGCTTTAAAGCACTTTGAAAATAGAAACCTTTTTATTCAAAATGTGGAGTCATTTGTAGAAATATCTTCACCAGATGTTTTTTCCTTTGATTCAGGAAAATTCAGTGCAGCCTTAGATGCTATGGAGGATAAAGAGCAATATCCTTATTGGGTACTTCACTTATACAATGAAGTCGAAAATTATAATAGAGAGAATGGATATTCAGCTGCTCTACATAGAGTTCAACTTAAAAGATTGGCTTTTGTAAAAGAGCACTTCAATGGAACCTTAAAGGAAAGTAGGTATTACAATGCATTGGAGCAGTTAGGCAATATGGCTAATTCTGATGAGTCTTATGGTCTGATTGCTTATGAATTGGGAAACTATTTCTGGGGAAAGTCTGAAGAACGTTTTCTAGCGTTCAATGATGATCAAAATATAGAGAAAGAATTAAGAAAAAGAAGGACTGAATATGTAGTAAAAGCTAGGTCCTTTTGGATTTCTGGAGAAAAGATATTTCCTAAAAGTGAGGGAGGTCTACTCTGTCATAGAATGAGACTAAAGAGTGAACAAAAAGGCCTGTCGATATCTGTTGAAAATAGAGTAATACCAAATAAACCATTTTTAGTTCAGGTTAACTACAGACAATTGGATACTTTTAGTCTTTACCTTCATAAGTTTAGTTTATCTGAATGGAGCCATTATGTAGGCTTAAGTTGGAATGAACGCGAACATCATTTGGATAAAAGAGGTCCTTTCAAAATTCAAAAAGTTGAAGTAAGGAATTTCGATGACTTTTTAGACCATTCTGTAGAAATTATGCAGGAAGGACTGGAAGAGGGATACTACATATTGACACCTTACAGTTTAGGTAGACATAATTCAGAAAATAGTTTTATAGTAAGTAATTTAGAAATTACTGAATTGAAAAAATCAAAGCCTGGTTCTAAGAAAATTATCATATCAAATAGAACAACTGGAGAACCAATAGAGGGTGTTAAATTGGAACTGAGATGTTATAAAAATAAAAAATTAGAAAATGTTCTGCATTATTCAACAGATGAAAACGGAGATTGTCTTTTTGAGTTAGAGGAAGATAAGAGTTATGAACTTCACGTAGCTCATGAAAAGGATTCGTTATATATAGCAAAAAGTTGGTATACTTATAAAGAATCAGGTAGTACCCCTAAAGAGAGATTTGTGGATCTGCTTTATACGGATAGAGTTATTTACAGACCTGGTCAATCCATCTATTTCAAAACTTTGGTTTTAGGGAAAATTGGAAAACGACCTGCTATTATAAAATCAGACACTGATATTGAGTTAAGCCTGTACAATCCATTCGGTGAATTAATACAAGCAGAATGGTACAAAACAAACGAATATGGGTCTGTAAGTGGGCGCTTCATACTTCCAAAGGATGCTGTAAAGGGAGGATATTCTATCAGGAGTTCCTTAGGAAGTGGTTGGAAAAACATCCATGTAGAAGATTTTAAGAGACCTACTTTTGAATTGACCCTCAATAAACCAAAGGATGAATTTATTATTGGGGATACTGTAGAATTATTAGGAAAGGCAATAACCTATTCTGGAGCAGTGTTACAAGGAGCGGAATTATCTTATGAAGTTCACTATAGATATCAGCCATTCTTTTTTTGGGGATCGATAGGTAGAAACAGGTATATGCCTTGGAGTAAAGAAATATTCTTAGAAAGCGGTAAAATAGAAGTTGATGCCAATGGAGATTTTACTATTAAAATAGCAGGGATTGAAGATCTACCTGCCTTCATTAAAACAAATCACCTTTTGAATTTTAGAGTACGGATAAAGGCGACGGATATAAGTGGCGAAAGTCAAGAATTGAGAGAGGATTTTATATTAGGGGAAGAAGGCCTAAGAGTTTATGTAGAGGCCTATGGAATTTTGGAAGGAGAGGATCTTATAGCTCAAATCGCAATTCTAAATTCCAATGATCAGCCAATTGAAAAAACAATTGAAAGTAACCTTTATAGACTGAAGGAACCGGAGCATAATTATGTTAGAAAGTATTGGAAAAATACGGACTTACCTTTGATAACTAAGGAGAACTATTCCAGATATTTCCCTGATTTTAGTTATGAACCTGAAAAAGATAAATCCGACTGGGAGCGGGGTAAATTACTTAAATCTAAAAAATACAAAGGGTTTAAAGTGGGCCAAGTAAACTTTAGGACCAAGAAGTACAGGCCAGGTGTTTATTTGATTGAGATAAAGACCGAAGATAAAACAGGTAGAGAAGTAAGGTCTTCTAAGGTTTTTACCATTTATGGAAGAGCATCCAATAAAGATGTGCTTGTCGATCAGATAATCATTTTATCGGATAAGGAAGTCTATGATATAGGAGAGAAAGCAAAGCTTGATATTCTATTTCCAAATAGAAAAGGGTTTTATAGGATAATGATCCATTATGGTGATAGCATTATCTGGGAGGGAATTTCTTCAGGCAAGAAGACTTGGCACAGGGAGTTAGAGATTAAGGAAGCTTATATTGGGAATATTTTTATAGAGGTCCATTCTGTTTATAAGAATAGGCTTTATACTGCAGACAAAACAATAGGAATTCCATGGTCTAATAAAAATTTAAATATAGAATGGTTGAGCTTTAGAGATAAATTGAAGCCTGGTGAAAAAGAAAAGTGGATTTTAAAATTCAGTGGGCAGTATGATAAACCTGTGAAAGCAGAAATAGCATTGTCCCTTTATGATACATCGTTGGATTCATTTTGGAAACATAGGTGGTACCGGTATCATTATCCAATGAACGATCATAAAATGTCGTGGTCAAGTTTTGGATATTCTACCGTTAGAAATAGTGCTTATTATCCTTTTCCTAAACTAGAGGAAAAGAATTTCACATTTTCAAGATTAATGAATTTTAAGTTGCATCAATTGGATTATTTCACTTTGACAGAGGACAAACCTTTAATACACAAGGATAATACACCCGGGAAATCGGTAACTAGAGATGAGTTTGTAGATGTTCCTATCCGATCAATGCAAAGTATTGCTGGCAGTACAAATGGTATTTCAGAGGATGATGTTGAGATTGTTGATCTAGAAGATGAAGAAGAGGGCCAAGATGAAATAACTGCGAAGGATGTACAGATAAGAGAAAATTTTGCTGAAACGGTTTTCTTTTATCCACAATTAGAAACGGATAGTCTGGGGAATGTCGAGGTGGAATTCACTATGACGGATGCCGTCACCCGTTATAGGTTGTTAGGTTATGCGCATACGAAGGAGCTTGAACAGGTGCTCTTTGAGAAAGAATTGGTGGTGCAAAAGGAATTGATGGTACAGCTGTATGCACCAAGATTTTTGAGGGAGGGAGATAGTTTGTCCCTGCGATCCAAGGTTATGAATATTTCGAATAAAGGCCAGTTGGTTACTCTGAAATTAGAATTCTACAATGCACTGACTGAAGAACCGGTAGACTGGACCAATTTTGAGGAAAAGGAAGTTGAAATTAAGGCAAAAAGTTCAATTTCTGAATCATGGGATCTTATAATTCCCAAAAGCATCAAATACCCGATTACTTATAAGGTGATAGCTGTTGGAGCTTTACATTCAGATGCAGAGCAAAATACCCTACCTGTATTGTCGAATAGGAGCCTAATAAAAGAATCTTTAGCCATTAGCTTGAGGCCGAATGAAACTAAAGAGGTGTTATTTCAATCCTTAGATGAAAATTCAAGTACTAGCTTGGAACATCATGTATATAGAATAGAATCTACTGCAAATCCTCTATGGTATGCCATTCAGGCTTTGCCCTACCTAAGTGAAGTGAAACATGAGAGCTCAGATCGTTTGATGAGTAAATATTTTGCTAATCAAGTTGCAGGGAAAATTATTGCTGACAATCCTGAAATACAAAAGGTTTTCAAATTATGGCAAAATGACCCAGAGGCGATGAAATCACCGCTTCAAAAAAATGGTGAATTAAAAGAAATCCTGTTAAGTCAGACTCCATGGCTCGCAGAAGGGCAATCAGAAGCAGTGCAACTTAAAAATATAGCCCTGTTGTTTGATATTAATAGATCAGCAGAAGAAGCTAGAATGACCCTTACAAAATTAAGAAGAATGCAATTGGCTTCTGGAGCCTTTCCATGGTTTAGTGGAGGAAGAGGCTCTAGGTATACGACACAAAGCATTGTGGCAAGCTTTGCGAAATTGAAGTCATTAGGGATTGATAGCTATAATTACGAGGATATCTTGAAAAAGGCCTTAAGGTATATGGATACGCAGTTGGTAGCGGATTATGCACGTCTAAAGGAGCATGAAACCTTGGATAAGATGGAGCTTCCTGGATCTACACAGCTTCATTATTTATATGTACGATCCTCCTATTTAGATTTTGAGGTCGAGAACAAGGAATTCCAACAGGCCTATCACTATTATCTAAATAAGGCAGAAAAACATTGGACCTTAGCAAATATCTATGGCAAAGGCCTTATAGCATTCAGTGCATGGAAGAATGACCATGTTGTGGCAAAGAAAATTCTCAATTCCCTAAAAGAATTGGCAGTTCAATCCGATGAAATGGGAATGTATTGGACTAAAAATGTGAATGGCTATTATTGGAATCAGCGTAAAATAGAAACACAATCTTTAATGATTTCATTATATCAAGATATAATGAAGGATAAGCAGGCTGTGCGAGAGCTTCAAATCTGGTTGTTACAACAAAAGAGGACGAGTCATTGGGGTAATTCAAAATCTACCGTCTTGGCAATTTATGCCCTATTATCTGGAGAAGGAAGCAATGCATTATCAGGGAAGCCTGTTGAGGTTTCTATCGCAGGTGATACATTGTCTTCAGGAGAATCCTTACTTGGACTAGGGACTACTAAGAATGTTTTTGAGGCCAGTAAGATAAGTCAATCCTTAGCAAAGGTAAAGTTTGAAAATAGAAATGATCACTTGGCATTCGGATCATTGTATTGGCAATATTTTGAAGACTTGGATAAGGTGAATCAATTTAGTGAAGGTCCATTAAAGTTAAATAAAAAGCTATTTGTCTTGAACAGATCGAATAATGAATGGTATCCAGTTTCAACAGAGCACCCAGTTGAGGTTGGAGACATGGTGCTTGTTCGGATAGAAATAGAGGTAGATAGAGATTTAGAGTATGTTCACCTTAAGGATGGAAGATCTTCAGGATTGGAGCCGTTAGGACTAAAGAGTGGATATCAATGGAATGGAGAGCTGGGGCATTATAGAAGTGTAGGTGATGCCAATGTTAATTTCTTTTTTGATAATATACGGAAAGGAAAACATGTACTAGAATACCGCCTAGTAGCCAGTCATGGTGGTAATTTCTCAAATGGTATAAGCAGAATTCAATGCATGTATGCGCCGGAGTTCTCCAGTCATAGTAAAGGAATAAGATTGTCCATTGAGCCCTAAAAAAAAATGCCCGATATTATCTAGGATAATATCGGGCTATATAAGGTGAACGACCTTTTAATTAATTTTCAAGTACATCTGATACCTTGTACCTTCAAAAGATTAATCTGTAATAGTATATGTCATATCGATGTTCATACCAGCTTGATCCACATTCAGATCAGCGAAGTCACCGTTGAAGTCTAGGTAATAAGTAAGGTTGTGTCCGTTTGCATTTCCATTCCCAGTATATGCAGAACCAATTCCTGTGATGATGTTTGTTGGTGTAGCAGATGGTGTTACCACTGCTGTTGGAGCTCCTATTGTTCCTCCACCTGTTCCAGAATGTGCAGAAGCAACTACTGTAAGTGTCAGACCTGAGATGGATGGAGCGTTATCAGATTCTATCGTAATAGATCTTTGATTACCTGCTGCTGCAACTACTGAAGTATAGTTGATCCATAAGTCAGAATTTTCTTCATCGATGATGAATTCTTCCCCAGCTTCAAGATTGTCAGCGTTCAATGCGAAAGTTACATCTTCATCACCTGTCGTTTCAATATCAAGGATTGCAATTTCAGGAATACTGATAGCAACACTGTGCGATTGTTCATCTGTATCTTGTGCAAAAGCATTTCCGAATCCTAATAC
>MAAC01017053.1_pt1 | contig 14133 bp, 10 predicted proteins | sample 1115981 | NCBI WGS metagenome assembly MAAC01 (sample SAMN04961126, study PRJNA320927) | seawater metagenome | isolation source: sample BD02T64 sea water enriched with oil for 64 days | place: USA:Gulf of Mexico | collected 2013-07-27 | reverse complement strand
CACCTAATCCACTCAGTGTCAACTCATCATCTATACGATTTCGTGTTGATTCTGAAAACTCAAAGTCTATTTCAATATTGTTTTTATCTTCATGTTTATCATTCGACAAATTAATATAATTATCAAAATTCTCTTTATAATTTTTTGAGTTTAGATCATACGTTCCTGGTCTTAAATGTCCATATTTTTTCACAAACTCAATCTTAGACATCCCTAAATCTAGTGTTAGTTTCTTCAGATCTTCTACAAAATCAGTTGCAACAGTTTGAACCGTACCAAAAAAATCATGATATTCTTCATTCGTAATAACTTCTTTTTTCAATAACGATTTCATCAAAATAGAACTCACAAACCCTAAACGTGCTAAGATAGAAAAAGGTTTAGTACCATACTGTTTACAATCCTCTAGAAGTTTAACTATTTTTTCCGAAACATTAATTTTCGAATTTAAAATAATCTCTCTCTTTTTTGTTAAACTGATTGTTTTCTCTAATTCGTCATCTATATTAATTACATTTTCTATTAAAATATTTTTCGTTAATTCTACAAATGAATTCTCAATTTCTTTCACCTCATCAATTGAGAAACCGCTATTCCCGAGATCATCCATTTTAGCATCAAAATCAAAATCATAACTTGTAATCGCAACGTCAAATTCAACTTTATCATGTAACTCTGGAGAAGATTTCAACTTACGGATATAACTATCTACTAATTTTGTTGCAGTGGCATCATTTATTGATTGAGGAGTAAACGTATTAAAACTCATTCTAACATCAACATAAGGCTGACCAGAGAAAGAATAAATACCCGGATGATATCCAATATCTCGATATCCTAATGTAGCCCGTGTCTCGCTCCAAACACTATCAGTAATAATGTACTTATATAAATCAAATGCTAAAGAATGTGGCTTTATACCTATAATTTCTGCAGGATTCCAATCAGGCATAACACCATATGCGGTATGATTACCGACGATTTTGGGAATTGTAACCGAATTATTGGCTTTTACATATTCTTTTATATTATCTAACTCCTTTTGTATGTCCGACTCAAATACTTTTACATCATTTTTATGTGCAGCAATAGGTCGTACTTGCAAAATATATACTTCATTATTAGCAAGTGCAAATTCAACATCAACCGAACTATGTTTTGTATAGTTTTCAACTTCCTGAATTGACGTAATTAATAACGCTAATAGTTTGTTTTTAGGTAAACAACTTGAACTTTTAGAATGTATGAATGTATAATGATCACCACCACCTATACCAGAGGTAATAGAATCGGTTTTTTCACTTACATCATAATTAATAGTGTAATAGGGTGCACTTGTTTCTAGATCTTTAGTAAAAGCAACTCCGCTCATTTGAACCCCTTCTAACTGAGGTTGCACCAAAATTTGATTATTCAACTCCTTTAGCTGTCCTCCCTTTAAATAACTTTCAATTACTAGACTGATCGCATTTGAAATGGAGTTTTTATCTTTAGTTATTACATTTAGTACGCTCTCATAATTCCCAGCCATTGAAGAACTATGCGTATCTTCATTTAATGCAGAGCTTCGAATCACTAATTTTTCAGAATGAAGTGAAGACTGAATCTTTTTAAGTACCTGTTCAGGATTATTTTCATAATCTTTTACAGTAAACTTAAACTGTTCTAAAACTTTAGAATGTTGTAATTTATTCTCCAATTTCTTCAATGTTTCGGCCTTCGTTCCAAATTTAAAATGGAATAAATCTTGCGGCGTATCTAATTCCGCCCAATTTCCTTTTACATCCACTAACGAAACCGAATGTTTCTTTGACAAAACATTTATTAAATCACAAACACTTGCTGATTTATCTTTAGTCAAAATTGAATTTACCTCTTTTTCTAAATTATTAGATAAAGACCTATTTATTTTGAATAAACCAATAAATTCTCCTATCACTTTACCCTCGTTAGTATTATTTTTCCCAATAAAGATTTTGTTATCTGAAGTTAAAGATAATTTTTCTGCGTCTTTTAAAATCTCTTTGTTCCTTCCAGAGTATCGGTCTTTCCATTCAGAATCATAACCTATAGAAATATCTGACTCTGAAATCATTAAGTCATTTAAAACTTTTTCATTATAAACAACGTCAGAATAACTAACTATTAAGTCATCATTAAATTCTGTTTTTGCCCTTTCCAAAGAAAACAGACTCTTCGTCTCTTGCCAATTATCATTATAAAAGTACTTTAGTCTTGGATGACTTTCCATAATAGAAAGAATTTTATACCCACCTACAACAAATCTTTTTTTTATCCCGACTTTGTTTAAATTATCAAGTACTTTATCAATAATTTTTTCATTTTCATTAAATAATGAAAGACACTTTGGTTTTTCTTCATTACTATCTAGGTGAAAATTATTTTTTCCCCCAGCTAAATATATAAATTTCATTTATATTTTTTTATTACAAAATTACAAATATTTTTCATAAAATTTATTCACAAAATATTTGTTAATTTTATTAAACTAATACTCAAGGCCATCATTATATTTTGAAATTAACAACTGATTTCATTGCTTTGTCTTTAAGACTCAATACTCTAACAATCAAATAAGTTAAATACAATATACTTTAAGATTTCTTTATATTTATGCCACAAAAGTCAAGTTCAATTTTGTTTTCATCAATTTGTAAATTTTTAAATTCATCATGTGCAACCAAAAAAACAATTATATCTGCTTTGTCAACTGCTTCTCTATAATCTGTTAATTTAAACACCTTATGAGATTCAATATTCGGCTCAACAATAAAGTACTCTCCATTATTATCATTCTGTAATATTTTTTGGGTAATGTATTTAGCAGGAGACTCTCTAAGGTCGTCAATATTAGCTTTAAAAGCTAATCCCATTAAAGCAATAGATGGCTTACGCCCATGTTTTAATTCGAACTTCAATTTTTCCGTTTGCACTTTTTCTGCACACCAAAAGGACTTGTAATTATTTACTTCTCTCGCGGTCCCAATTATTTTAGATTCCATCGGGTAATCAGAAACAATAAAATATGGATCTACAGCAATACAATGTCCACCAACTCCGCATCCGGGTTGTAAGATATTTACTCGAGGATGTTTATTAGCTAAATTGATTAAATCCCAAACATTGATATTTGCCTTGTCGCAAATTAAAGAAAGCTCATTCGCAAATGCTATCTGAACATCCCTTGATGAATTTTCAACTAATTTACACATCTCAGCCGTGCGGGCATTCGTCGCATGTAATTCACCTTTTACATGTTGTTTGTAAAAAGCCATCGCCTTTTCTGTTGACTGCTTATTTACGCCACCAATAACGCGATCGTTGTGAACCAACTCATACATCACATTTCCTGGCAAAACACGTTCTGGACAATAAGCAATATGCAGTTTATTTTTCAATTCCGGTCGTTCATTATACATGTAATTCATCATTTTCTCTGTCGTTCCTATTGGAGACGTAGATTCAATGATGTATAAATCACCTTCTTTCAACAAAGGTATAATCGCCTGTGTTGCAGCTTGTACAAAAGAAATATCAGGTTCATTCTTCCCTTTAAAAGGAGTAGGAACAACTATTAAATAGGTATTCGCTTTAACGGGTGTAATTGCAGCCTTTAAAAATCCTTTTTCTACGGCATTCGCAACAGCCTCTCCTAACGAAGGTTCAACGATATGTATTTTTCCTGCATTGATTGTATCAACAACTGATTGGTTGATATCTACACCATGCACTTGTACACCATTACCAGCAATTAACGCTGCAGTCGGTAAGCCAATATAGCCGAGACCAATCATTACTACTTTTGGATTATTACTCATGTTTTTATTATTAATTTGTTTTTAGCTGAGCGCTATTCGCTGCAATAGCCTTCTTTTTTAATGAACTAATGAAATAATCAGAAAAGGTTTGACCTGGCATCCATTCTAATTCTAGCGCTGAATCATTTTCAGTTGACATATAAGTACTACTATAAACATCTTTTTTACCCAAATACCAAACTGAAGGCACCTGCCCCAAAAACGCTCCAAATAAACTATACGAAGATCTCGATGTTATTAATACAGTAGCTTTTGATATTGCCAATAAATCAGAAATAGATTCTGTACATGGAGACCTAGAAACATTAGGTAAAGATAAAATTGGTTCAATCTCTTGATCTGTCCCATCCGAAAAAACTACGACAGGAAAATCATATCCAAGTCCTTGTCTAATTTGAGCCAATGCTTCAATATACCATTCTATAGGTATCCTAAAATTAGTTTGTTTAATTTCATTTGATTTCTCCCCAAAGTCACCCCTTCTAATATGAATACCTATGAATGCTTTAGGGAGCTCTGTAGGCCAATATTTAGGTTTCGTAATATTGTAAATTTCTTTTAAAATCTCATTATGTCGACCATTTAATCGATGTAAATTATTCATGCTTGAAAAAGTTACCATCGTCGGGAATAAACTTGATTTTTTTTCATAATTAGGTTTTCTTACCTCCTCTGCAGAGACCTTTGTAGAAACCAACATAAGCAGCAGTCTTGTAATTCCATTAATTTTTTTACCATTTGAAAATAAGCGTTGATATTGTCTTTTATCCCGTTCTCCTCTTATATATGGTCCTATCCTAATTTTGCGCCATAAAGGGGCAATCTGCTTTACCTCTAAATCTTTACACCAAATATAGCAATCCGCCCAAGTAATTAACATATTTGCTAAACCAGAATTAGGTAAATTCGGAAACCCATAACTTTTATTCTTCATATTACTATAAATTACAATTATATATTTGTCTATCTCTTTTAACTATTTGCAAATAGTTAAAAGAGGTTATTCTATACTTATTCTTTGAAGTATATGTCTTAAGTTTTCCTTATTTATTCAATAGCCAACTACTTGACTGTATTTTATCTCCTAAACCATCTATAAGGGTAATTCCCATTTTCTTACAAACAGATATTTCTGGAATCAACTCATTAGTTTTATCCCCTCCATTCGCAAAGAAAAAATCATACTGCACTCCAAACTCTTTCGATATTTTTTCCAATGTTTTACAAACCGACCTATCTGAATCGACAGCTAAAACTGCTTTATTAACTGCTTTCAAGTTCGACACTATTAACATACGTTCATCTTCTAATTGGAACTCCTTACTTTCTTTTAATGCTCTTTGGTTGTCATTATTTACAATAACAATTAGCTCATCAGCCAATAGTTTTGCCTTGTTAATATATTCTAAATGTCCTTTATGCAATGGATTAAAATAACCAGATACAATAATTCCTTTTTTCTTCTTCATAATGTTCTTCTTAATTCCAAAGTCTACTACTTCCTTAACTTTTTTTTTATAAAATAACTTCTTTAAAAGAGTCCCTAAAACAATGTTTAAACGTTTTCCGATGAGGACCAAAAATAATATAATCGACAAGCCGAACAATTTTCATTCGATTTAGCTTGATCATAATAACTCTCCTTCTCAATCACCTCATAATCGCTCTATAAATTCTATAATTCGAGCACAGGCATTCCCATCGCCATACGGGTTATGCAAGGCGCTCATTTTATTGTATTTCTCTATATTAGTTAATAAAATTGTTGCCTCTTTCACTATTTTTTCAGTATTGGTACCAACCAATATTACTGTTCCAGAATCTACAGCTTCTGGTCTTTCTGTAGTGTCTCGCATCACCAATACTGGCTTCCCCAAACTAGGTGCTTCTTCCTGAACGCCTCCACTATCCGTAATAATTAAATAAGACTGATTCATCATCCAAACAAAAGAAGGATAAGATAAGGGTTTTACCAAGTGAATATTCTTTACGTCACCCAAAAGTTCATTTACAGGCTTTAATACATTCGGATTCAAATGCACTGGATAAACGATCTCTAAATTTGGATTATTAATCGCAATTTCATTCAATGCTGCACATATATTAATAAACCCTTGACCGTGGTTTTCTCTTCGATGTCCAGTTACTAAAATGATTCTTTTCTTAAAATCTATGGTTTTTTTTAAGCGCTCAATTTCTTCATTTTCGAGGTTTTCTACTCTTTTCGTACTTTCTAATAAAGCATCAATAACCGTGTTTCCTGTGACCAACACTTTTTCTTCTGATATATTCTCTAATAAAAGATTTTCTCTTGATTTGATAGTAGGCGCAAAGTGATAAGTAGCGATCCTACCCGCAACTTGTCGATTCATTTCTTCTGGAAAAGGAGATTGCATATTCTGAGTTCTCAAGCCAGCTTCTACATGACATACTTTCGCTCCACTATAAAATGCAGCTAAACTAGCAGCCATGGTTGTTGTTGTATCTCCATGAACGTAAACAAAATCAGGTTTAAACGATTCCAAAATCGGTTTCAAGTCCATAATTACTTCACCCGTTAAATTAAACAGGTTTTGATTTGGTTTCATTAAACATAAATCATAATCAGGTTTGATGTCAAAGAAAGTCAATACTTGATCCAGCATTTCTCTATGTTGGCCTGTTACACATACCTTCGTTTCAAATTTACTGTTTAACAAAAACTGATTCACCAAAGGAGCCATTTTAATAGCTTCTGGCCTAGTACCAAAAATAATAAGGTTCTTCTTTTTCATTAGTTTATATTTTTGTTTGATAATATGCTTTTCTTATTCAATTAACACCTATCTATTAGTAACAGTTGTGAAAACCTCGTGTTATCTTTATAAAAACCACAGCATGTTCGATTGACTAATTGATATCCTTTAATACGTCAAACAAGTAATTGACTTCATTTGAAATTGGCACTTGTTGATTCCCTACAAAAAAACCATTGTCATGCAAATATTTCGCATTTTTCAAATCATTATGTATTTCATAATCGAAATATTTCATTACTTCATTTTGTGTAAAATCTCCAGTCACAATAGGCCTACATTCAATATTGGCATCCATCAATTTCTGAACCACCTTTTTTCTTTCTAAGGAAGATGTTGGTCTAATAATTAAAGAAAAACCAAACCAAGAGCTATTGCTTATCTCTTTCTGAATCATAAAGTCTTTGTGATCTTTGAATAGCTCAACAAAAAGTTCAGCATTCTTTCTCCTGTTTTCAATAAAAGAAGGTAATTTTTTTAATTGTTCTATCCCTATAGCTCCACTCATTTCAAGTGGCCTCACATTGTAGCCTGGTAAAACAAAACGAAATGATTCTTCAAACCAATCATCTGTTTTATTAGAAACAAAATTATTTTTTGGTAGATTTCTAGTCCATCCATGCGCTCTTAAACACAATAAAACATGATACAACTCTTCATCATTGGTTGTTACAAAACCACCTTCCATAGTTGCCATATGGTGAGAGAAAAATGTAGAAAAAGTTCCCATAACTCCAAATGTACCTGTTTGCTTCTTATTATAAGTAGCTCCCATTGACTCACAATTATCTTCAATTAAGAGAATATCTTTGTCTTTGATCATGGCGTTAATTTCATCAAAATCATTTGGATTCCCCAAGAGATTTACAATCATTATCATTCTAGTGTTATCTGAAACAGCTCCCTTTAACGCTTCAATATCATAATTTAATGTCTCCAAATCAATATCAACAAACTTCAACTTCAACCCATATTGTTGCAATGGAAAATAGGTTGTGGACCATGACACTGCCGGCACAATCACTTCATCACCTCTCTTCAATTTTGGGTTTTTCGTAAAAAAAAGAGCAGCCGTTGCTAATAAATTAGCGGTAGATCCAGAACTAACCATTACTGAATATTTAGTTCCCAAAAATTTCGAAAAATCACTCTCAAATTTTTTAACACTATCACCCATTGTGTACATATCTTTGTCAATCACAGATTGTATAGCGTTTAACTCTTTTTCATCCCATGTAGAAGATGCTAATTTATACTGTTTCATTTGGCTCTGTTATTTTTATAATATTCGAATGTTTTTTGTAATCCTTCTTGTAAAGTTGTTTTATGTTCCCAACCAAATTCTTTGAGCTTCGTATCGTCTATTAATTTTTGCCTCATACCTATTGGCTTTGTTAAATCATGTACAAATTCACCTCTAAAACCTATAACTTTGGCAATTTCCTTATAGTATTCATTGATTGAATAATCCATACCTAAACCTACATTAATATTAGCAGGCATTTGACTAAAATTGTCTATCGCATAAAAAACAAAATCAGCTAGATCTTCGGCAAACATAAACTCTCGTCTTGCAAGGCCATCTCCCCATATACTTATTTCCTTATCCCCTTGTTCTACTGCTTCAGAAATCTTCTTAATTACAGCTGGAATCATATGAGAATTTTTAACACCAAACTTATCGTGTCTACCGTAAAGGTTACATGGTATTATGGTTTTAAAATTTAGATCAGTGCCTTCTTTCATAATATATTCACACAATCTTGTAGTCATAACCTTGGCAATTGCATAACCTTCATTGGTCGGTTCCAATTCTCCTTTAAGAATTAAATCTTCAGATAATGGATTTTTAGCGTTTTTTGGGTACATACATGAACTCCCTAAATTCATAAAGTTAAGAACACCATTATTGAAGGCTGCCATAATTATATTTCGCCCCATATCTAAATTTTCGATTAAAAAACTAACCGGCTCTGCAATATTCGCTTGTATCCCACCAACTTTTCCTGCCGCATGAATTACTAATTCGGGGTTATGTTCTTTTATATAATTATGCACTGAGGCATAATCAAGTAAATCAAGCTCTTTACTTGTTGGCGTTAAAAATTGATGGTCTAAAGATTTCGAAGACTCTAAAATATTCTTACCAACCATACCTGAGGCTCCTGTTAATAGTATTTTCATTTAAAATCTTCTATTCAAAATAATTATTCGTGTAGTAACCTCCTTTATTAAGATACTGATCCTTATTCATTAATTTCAAATCACTCTGCATCATATCATTTACCAGTGTTTTTAGGTCGTATTCAAGTTCCCATCCAAGTTTTTCTCTTGCTTTAGTTGGGTCGCCTACTAACAGTTCTACCTCTGTTGGTCTAAAATATTTCGGGTCTACTGATAAAACTTCCTTACCTATTTCCAACTGATATTCTGGGTCTTTACATGATTTTACAAAAGCTCTTTCATTAACACCTGTTCCTTTAAACTCTAACGCTATTCCAACTTCACTAAAACTCATTTTAACAAAATCTCTTACAGTTGTTGTTTCACCTGTTGCAATTACCCAATCTTCAGCAGTGTCTGCTTGTAAAATCATCCACATCATACGAATATAATCTTTCGCATGTCCCCAATCTCTTCTTGCATCAAGATTCCCTAAATAAAACTTATCCTGTAATCCTAGAGCGATCCTTGAGGTGGCCCTTGTAATCTTCCTTGTTACAAAAGTTTCGCCTCTTATTGGAGATTCATGATTAAATAAAATCCCATTACAAGCAAAGACTCCATAGGCTTCTCTATAATTAACTGTGATCCAATACGCATACATTTTTGCAACTGCATACGGAGAGCGAGGATAAAATGGTGTAGTTTCCGATTGAGGAACTTCTTGAACTTTACCATACAATTCTGATGTAGACGCTTGATAAATTCGAGTCTTCTTCTCTAGTCCTAATAACCGAACGGCATCCAAAATTCTTAAAGTACCTAAACCATCTGCATTTCCAGTATATTCGGGTATTTCAAAAGATACATGAACATGACTCATTGCTGCCAAATTATAAATTTCATCTGGTTGAATTTCTTGGATCAATCGAATAATATTTGTACTATCCGTCATATCACCAAAATGCAAAAAGAAATTTTGATTTTCAACATGAGGGTCTTGATATAAATGATCTATCCTATCTGTATTAAACAAAGAAGACCTTCTTTTCATTCCATGAACTTCGTATCCTTTTTTCAATAAAAATTCACTTAGATAAGCTCCATCTTGTCCAGTTACTCCTGTTATTAATGCTACTTTCATTATTACTTTATTTTAACCATTAATTTTATTAATACTCTTTTCTTAGTTTTAATATGCATCGGTTTTTTTTCATTAATCTTTTTAACCTCCACTAACCGATTTACAAAAATCGAGTACTTATTAAATTTCTATCGTGTTTAAATATCTTAATATTTAACTATTCAAAAAACATTGATCATACTTACGGTACTTATTCAATATTGACGAATTCCCTCTCTTCTTCGTCAAATAATGCTGTAATCATTTCCCTTCAAAGTTTCAGCATTGTATTTTCAATACTAGAAATTCATTCAATTAAGAAACTAGCAATTCCGAGTAATTCTAATTTTTCCCTATTTGATAGTATTCAAATCCTTTTTCCTGCAATTTAAATGCATTGTATTGATTTCTTCCATCAAAAATTATAGAAGACTTCAAATGACTTTTAATCTCTTCGAAATCAGGAGACCTGAATTCTTTCCATTCTGTCAATAAAATCAGTGCATCTGCTTTCTTTAAAACATCATATTTAGAAGTACAATATGTTACGTTTTTAAGTCCCTTTAAATAATATTCTTTAGATTCCTCAATAGCCTTAGGGTCATACGCTTGAATCTTCGCACCTCTTTTCACCAGTTCCTTTACAATATAAATTGCAGGGGCTTCTCGCATATCATCTGTACCTGGCTTAAAGGCTAAGCCCCAAAGTCCAAACGTAAAATTTGTTAAGTCTTCTCCAAACCGATTAACTATTTTGGTTGCAATTACTAACTTTTGTGCATCATTCACTTCTTCTACAGAAGTGATCAAACTAGCAACATATCCGTTTTCCTCCGCAATTTTCCTCAATGCTTTTACATCTTTCGGGAAACAAGAACCACCATAACCAGCTCCTGGATAAATAAAATTATACCCTATTCTATTATCAGACCCAATACCTATTCGTACTTGATTGGCATCAGCTCCTACTCGTTCACAAATATTAGCAATTTCATTCATAAAAGAAATTTTCGTTGCCAACATAGCATTGGCAGCATACTTAGTCATTTCAGCAGAACGGATATCCATAGTAATAAAACGATCATTAGTTCTAAAAAAAGGGCTATATAATTGTTTCATTTTCTCAATTGCATATTCCGAATCAGAACCAATCACCACCCTATCTGGCTTCATAAAATCCGCGATTGCCACTCCTTCTTTTAAGAATTCTGGATTGGACACAACGGTAAAATTAATTTCAATATTTCTTTGATCCAATTCTTTTTGAACGGTTTCTTTTACTTTATCTGCTGTTCCAATTGGCACAGTTGATTTATCCACAATAACCAACTTTTTTTGCATGGTTTGCCCGATAGACTTGGCTACTTCTAAAACATATTTCAAATCTGCTGCCCCATCATCACCCATGGGGGTTCCCACAGCAATAAAAACGATTTCGGTCTCTAGAATAGCTTCTGCTAAATCTACGGTAAAACTTATGTTTTTATTCTTTATATTATTCAAAACCATTGATTCCAATCCAGGCTCAAAGATTGGCACAATTCCTTTTTTTAGTTTTTGAATTTTTACCTGGTCAACATCAACACAGGTAACTTGATTACCCATTTCAGCAAAACATGCACCCGAAACCAGACCAACATAGCCCGAGCCTACAATAGTAATCTTCATTCTATTTATCTTTAGTCTTTAAATTTTCTTTCTCTTGTACCTCTTTACGGAGCTCACTACTCGAAAAACGATGCTCTCTTTTATTAAAATATAGTTTGATTCCTTTTTTCTCGCAATAGTCTCTTCCCGTAAATTGTTTATTGGCATATTCTTCACCAATTACACGAACATCAATTTTAAAAGAACGTAAGACATCTTCCAAATCTTGTTCGGTAGCATACGGTACAATTTCATCTACATATTTGCATCCTTTTAATTGAATATAACGTTCAACAACAGATTGTACAGGTCTATTTTTCTCTGGTCTATCTATGGTGGGGTCCGTTTGCAATGCACAGATTAAATAATCACATTGACGTTTCGCTTCCTCTAACATTTTTATATGTCCTGCATGTAACAAATCGAAAGCACTAAAAGTAATTCCTATTTTCATAATTTTCTTGCAAATATAAATTAATATTTATACAATAAAAGGATGTTTTTCCCCTTTTATTTCTAGTTCAAAATTCCGAATATCATGGACAATTTCAATCGACTGTTTTGCTTCTTCCAGCCCAAAACCATTGCCCTTTAGTATTTCCTGATAACTTTTGGTATGCAGCTCTGTAAATCCACCACTAAACTCTATCTCTTCAGCATCTATACTGATAGATCTATACGTTCTTTGCCCTCTTTCTTTTACCTCTTTTGGCAATGACTTTTCATCAATTGATAAATACCAACGAACTCTTGCTTTATTAAACTCTAGGTATCCTGCCGACTTATCTTTCTCTCTTAAATGAACAATGTTCGTTTTTACTTCTCCAAAAACCCATGACAACATATCATAAAAATGAACACCAATGTTTGTTGCAATCCCGCCAGATTTACTCGCATCTCCTTTCCAAGAAATATCATACCAATTTCCGCGAGAAGTAATATACGTTAAATCAACATCATAGATTTTATTTTTTGGACCATCTTCAATTTTCTTTTTTAAAGCGATAATACTTGGGTGCAATCTCAATTGTAAAATCGAATAAATATTTTTTCCAGATTCTTTTTCAATAGCTGATAATGCATCTACATTCCATGGATTCAACACCAAAGGTTTTTCACATATTGCATCTGCACCTCTACGAAGCGCCATTCTAATATGCGAATCGTGTAAATAATTTGGTGTACAAATACTCACGTAATCTAAATTAATATTCTGCTGCCTTTTAATTTTTTCTATATGTCGATCAAAACGCTCAAATTCCACAAAAAAATCTGCATTTGGAAAATAGCTATCCATAATTCCAACGCTGTCAAATTTATCCAACGCAGCAATCAAATTATTATCTGTATCTTTAATTGCTTTTAAATGTCTTGGAGCAATATATCCCGCTGCTCCTATCAATGCAAAGTTCTTCATCTAAAGGCTTTTATTTTTTACCGTACGTGAAAGTACGTTTTTAACATCATATATAACCGAGCTATCACTTGTTAATTTAGAATAATCCAGCTCTTTAAATTCATTATGAGCCACTGCTAAAACAATAGCTTCATATTTTCTATTAATAATCTTCTTAGTTGACTTATATCCAAACTCTTGTAACACCTGCTCTTCCTCAGCCCATGGATCAAATATTGTTACATTCGCGCCAAACTCTTCCAATGAAGAAATAACGTCGACAACCTTTGTATTTCGCACATCTGGGCAATTCTCTTTAAAAGTTATTCCCAACATCAAAATATTTGAGCCTTTAACCTTCACGTCATTTTGAATCATCAGCTTCACAACTTCCGAAGCAACATACGCCCCCATTCCATCATTCATTTTTCTTCCTGCTAAAATAATTTCTGGATGATACCCATATTCTTGGGCTTTTTGCGCTAAATAATAAGGATCTACTCCAATGCAATGACCTCCCACCAATCCCGGCTTGAAAGGTAAAAAATTCCATTTTGTACCCGCCGCTTCTAACACATCATGCGTATTGATATCCATCAAATTAAAGATTTTCGCCAACTCATTGACAAATGCAATATTAATATCTCGCTGAGAATTTTCAATTACTTTGGCCGCCTCCGCTACTTTAATTGTAGATGCCAAATAAGTACCTGCAGTTATAACCGTATTATATAAATCGTCTATTTTTTTACCTATTTCTGGAGTAGAACCTGAAGTAACTTTCAAGATCTTGTCAACAGTATGTTCTTTGTCACCTGGGTTGATTCTCTCTGGGGAATACCCTGCATAAAAATCTTGATTGAATTTCAATCCAGAAATTTTTTCCAACACAGGTATACACTCTTCTTCAGTAGCCCCAGGGTACACGGTTGATTCATAAATTACGATGTCTCCTTTCCTCAATACAGAACCTACAGCTTCACTTGCTTTAATCAAAGGCACCAATACTGGTTTATTATTTTTATCCACAGGAGTCGGAACCGTAACGATATAATAATTACAATCTTTAATATCGTCTAATATTGTTGAACAATACAATCCTGTGTCTTCTGAATTAGCCGGTTTTAATACTGATTTCAACACAGCATCCTCCACTTCCAAAGTGCTATC
>MAAC01016539.1_pt1 | contig 14134 bp, 11 predicted proteins | sample 1115981 | NCBI WGS metagenome assembly MAAC01 (sample SAMN04961126, study PRJNA320927) | seawater metagenome | isolation source: sample BD02T64 sea water enriched with oil for 64 days | place: USA:Gulf of Mexico | collected 2013-07-27 | reverse complement strand
TAGAGCAAAATTTACCAGAATATGAAGTGCGTGTTTCTGTATTAGGACATATGCAGCGTGGTGGTTCACCTTCTTGTGCAGATCGTGTTCTTGCTAGTCGTATGGGCGTTAAAGCGGTAGAGAGTCTTCTAGAGGGAAAAACCAATTACATGGTAGGAATTAAAGATACTCAAATGGTATTGTGTCCTATCGATAAGGCCGTGAAGGGTAAAACAGATATCGATCTAGAATTGATACGTGTAAGTGATATAATGACGACTTAATCAGTTATCGCATTAAGAAACATATATTAACAGTTCCAACTGTCTAAAATAGGAAATCGAGGAAACTGGTTTTAAACTCAATGTAAAGGCCAGATTTGAAATTAAAAATTATAAATAAATAGTAAAAGATGAGCAAAAAATTAAGATTAGGAATAAACGGTTTTGGACGTATAGGTCGTATCGTTTTTAGAGCTACGTTAAAGAGAGAAAATGTAGAAGTTGTAGCAATCAACGATTTAGTAGATGTAGAGCAACTGGCTTATTTATTAGAGTATGATTCCGTTCATGGACGTTACGGTGGTAGTATAGAAATTAAAGATGGTAACTTAATCATCGATGGTGTAACAGTAAGAGTAACAAGCGAGCGCGACCCTAAGAATCTAAAATGGGATGAAGTAGGAGTAGATGTAGTTGCAGACTGTACAGGTATCTTTACAGATCTTGATAATGCACAAGCACACTTAGATGCTGGTGCAAAGAAAGTAGTAATCTCTGCTCCATCAAAAACAGCTCCTATGTTTGTTATGGGAGTAAACGATTCAGAACTAACCGCAGATCATAATATCGTTTCTAACGCTTCATGTACGACTAACTGTCTTGCACCTATGGCAAAGATATTGAACGATAACTTTGGTATCCAGGAAGCTTTAATGACTACAGTTCATGCTGCTACGGCAACACAACAAACTGTAGATGCACCTAGTAAGAAGAATTATCGTTTAGGTAGAAGTGCTATGAATAACATTATTCCTACTTCTACAGGAGCTGCTGTTGCAGTAACTAAGGTAATTCCAGAATTAAAAGGTAAACTTACCGGTATGGCTTTCCGTGTTCCTACGGTAGATGTTTCTGTGGTAGATTTAACTGTGAAGCTTGAAAAAGAAACTAGTTTAGAGGAAATTAATTCCGCTTTCGCGAAAGCGGCAAATGGCGACATGCAAGGTGTAGTAGGTTACACTGATGAGCCTGTTGTTTCTCAGGATTTTGTAAGCGATGCGCGTACGAGTATTTATGATGCTGGTGCAGCTATCGAGTTGAACCCTACATTCTTTAAGCTAGTAAGCTGGTATGATAACGAGTTCGGTTACTCTAATAAATTAGTAGATCTTGCTGAAAAAGTAAATTCTTTATAATATAAGTTAGCAAAAGCGCTGTAATTTTCTATTTACAGCGCTTTTCTTTTTGTCACTAACCTTATAATAAATCTTATGATTCTGATAACTGACAGTGGTTCTACAAAGTCGGACTGGATTGCGCTGGATAACGATGGTAAGCAACTTTTTAAGACACGTACTCGTGGAATGAATCCCGCTATACTCACTACAGAGCAACTTCAAGAACGCATTCTAGAAAGTGAAGAGCTGGTTGCAAATAAAGAAAATGTAGATCAAGTCTTTTTTTATGGTGCTGGCTGTGGTACAGAAGGTCCTAGAAAAAATCTAGAAATATTACTTTCTAGCTATTTTCACAAGAGTGAAGTAGTGGTAAAAGAAGATACTGCTGCTGCTGTATATGCCGCTGTAGGTGATGAGCCTGGTGTAGTTTGTATATTAGGAACAGGTTCTAATTGTTGTTTCTCAGATGGAGAGAATATTGTGCAGCGAGTAGTCTCTTTAGGATATACTTTAATGGATGAGGCAAGTGGTAACTGGTACGGTAAGAACTTACTTAGAGATTATGGATTTAGAAACATGCCTAAAGACTTGATGAAAAAGTTTGCTGAGGCTTACAACATGGATCCAGATTACATCAAATTTCATTTGTACAAGCAACCTAATCCCAACGCATTTCTTGCGCATCATGCAGAGTTTATCTTTCAAAATCTAGAAGAGCGTTATATCAAGAAGTTACTTCGTAAAGGCTTGCGTAAATTTTCACGTAACATGATTTTACAATTCAGTGAAGAAATAAAATCTCACGAAGTACACTTTGTAGGTAGTATAGCTCATTTTGCACAAGCGAGAATAAAACAAGTCGCAGCAGAATTTGGTTATGAAGTAGGTAACATCGTACGCAGGCCTATTGATGGATTAGTACAATACCATATTGATAAAATAAAAAAACAACAGATTTCATAGATTTTAAATCGTCTCTGGAACTTTGTATAAAGCTCTTTTAAAGGTAATCACTTTTAAAGGAGCTTTTTATTTCTAGTCCTTTTGTTCAAAAGAGACTACCTCATTAGTTTCAGGATCCTTAAAAAAATAGATAGAAAAATCTTTTTCTTCTATTCTGTATTCTAGAATAAATTCTAACGGTTTTAGTTTTCTGAAATCTAATTGATGAAAATGCCATTTAGGGTAACCACCTAACATCATTTTATAGGATGAAGTCTGCTCGATTTCTTTTGCGGTTTCCTTGTATAAAGTCCAAGGATGCTCCTCATGTGTCGCCACGACTAACTTATGTACTTTAGGGAACCTATGAATAATTTCTTCCCAAATAGGTAAGCTTTGCACTAAGGTACCTTCTTGTGTTTTTATGTTCTTTAACCGATTTTCTGACAACTGCTTTTTTAAAATAAGCTGGTAATTAGAAGCGTTTTTAATGGCTTTTTCATCGTCAATAAATAGAAAAGCTAGTTGATCATTCCGCTCAAATACTCCTTTACAAGGTAAGGCTTGTTCTTTTTTATTTTTAGGTACTTCTATAAAGTTAGAGATATATTCCTCTGCCACCACCGGTAATGAATTAAATCGATAAGCATCTAGGGTCAATGGTTCTAATTGTTCTAAAATCAATTGTTTTTGAGCAGCTGTTATCTGGGCAATTTCTTTACGAGAAGACATAAGGTTCTCGTAGTATTTCATAGGTTTTCCCAATAATTTTTCTAACTTTTTAAACATAAAAAGGACTTTTAATTAGTTGCTTTTAAACAAGAAATAAATATAAAAAAGCTGTTTTAAGTATATTAAAACAGCTTTCTAATTATAAGGCGATGACTAAACTATTTATTCTGCAGGAGCTTCACTCTCTTGCGATTCTGTCGCTTCATTTTCAGCTGCTGCTGCCTCAGCTTCTTCTTCCTCTTTCTTCATTTGTCTTTGAAGAATATTTAATTGCTTTTGCTTTTCTTTAATAACGTCTAGTTCCTTGTTCAATTCTGCAATGTTCTTTTTAGTCTGAACTAAAAATGGATTCTTGTCGTCCTTTGCATTAATAAACTGTAAGTTATTATCGAGTTGTCTTACTTCATCTTGAATTTCATCACGTCTTTTTCTTAGATAGAAACGTTCGTTTTTAAAATCCTTTTCATCTCCGTTTTGTAAACTAGCAAGTTTGTTTTGATACTTCAGCATTTCGGCATCAACAGCACTTAATCCAGAAGCTTTTAATTTAGCTTGTAAAAGCTTTTCAAACTTATCTTGAATCATACGCTTGCTATACGGTACACGACCTATTTTAGCCCAGTCTGCCATATGCAGTTCTACTTGAGCAAGCATTGCTTTTTTGTCATCTTGAGGTATCATTTCTTTCAAAGCATCATAAACTTTCATTTTTGCTTCAAAATTTTCAACTTCTTCTTTATTCTCTTCTTTCTTTTGAGCCGATTTTTTATCAAAAAAGGCGTTACAGGCTTTTTGAAAACGTTTCCAGATCTTATCACTATCCTTTTTAGGAACATGACCTATTTGTTTCCATTCTGCCTGAATGCGTTTCATGATTTGCAAACCTTCAGCAAAATTCTCATTGTCTTGATGCTCTTCAGCAATAGCAATCAATTTCATTTTTGCATCAAGATTATCTTGTTGCTCTTTTTTAAGACCTTTGTAATAATCATTTTTAGCCTTGTTGAACTCTCTAGTAACGGTTCTAAATTGATTCCACAACTCGTTATTTACAGCTTTAGGCGCAGGTCCTGTTGTAGTAAACAATTCTCTTAAAACTTTTATCTCCTCAAGTCTATCTTGCCATTCTTTGTGGTTTTTTGCTCCTTGCTCAGTGATCTTAGCAATTTCAGCCACAATATTTTCTTTGATGAGCTGGTTTTTTGCATTGATTTTATCGCGTTCCTCATAATAAGCTTGTCGTTTATCATGAATCACTTTTGTCGCCGCGCTAAATTCATCCCAGATAGGATCACGCATCTCTTTTGCAACTGGTCCAGCATCTTCTTTCCACATACGGTGCAACTCTTGCAGCTCTCTTAAGGCTTTATGAATGTTCTCTTCATTTCCTAATTCTACGGCACGAGCGATAATCTTATTTCTAAATTCAAGATTGCGTTCAAAATCTTTATCTCGCAATTCTTTACTTAAATCTATATAATCATAAAAGTTTTGAGTCGCTAGACGATAATCTTCCCACGTGATGTTATAGGCATCATGAGGTATATTACCTGTTGCTTTCCACTCGTCCTGTAGGGCATGGAACTTTTTAAAAGTTGTTCCTATATTTTCTTCTTGATCTATAAGAAGTTTTATGTTTTCAATGATTTCTCGACGTTTTGCAAGATTATCTTCTTGTTGCTTGCGTTTGTCTCTTTGAAATTGTCCTTTTTGCTTTCTATAAAGGGAGTGAAGATCATAGAATTCTGTAGCGATCTCATTTTTATATTCAAACTCTGGTGCTAGAGGATCATCACTAGGTGGATTCTCTTCCTTGAACTTTTCTTGAGCTTCCTTTTTAGCATCAGCATCTGCAGCTTCAAAAGCTTTTTTAATATCTTCAGCTTGAGTTCTGAAACTATTGATAGGATATTCTTGCATTAAGAAACGCAACTCGTTTACAAGAGCAGGCATGTCCATAGAAGCATAATCCTTTTCTTCTATTTCTTTAACGCTATCGTCTTCTGGCTCGTTATCATCTTCATCGTCATCATCATTTTTTGTAGACTCAGTGGTTTCAGAAGTTGTCTCTACATTATTTGCTGCAGCAGTTCCAGTTTCATCGTCCACTTCAACTATAGGGTCTTCAGACTTTTCCACTGCTTCTTTTTCATTTACAATAGCATCTTCATGCGTCGTAGAAGTGTCTTGAGTAGTTTCTTCTACCTTGTTAGTGCCGGTTTTTACCGGTTGCTCACTATCTGTCTCGCTATCAGTAGTTTCTTGACCTTCTGTGTTGGTCGTTTTTTCCGTAGCTTCTTCTAACATCGCGTTTTCTAAAGCGTCTTGAGATTCGGTCTTTTTTGAATCCATTTCTGGCGTATTTCCATCTGCATTTTGCAGGTTGTCATTCTTATCCATTACTATAATTTTTAATAGGAACGGCAAGATAAATAGATTCTTCTATACCTACAATGCAATGGTGCATTACTTATTCCAAAGTTCCCACGCTTTTTCTGCTTGATGTTTAAGCATTTCATGGCCGTTAATCACTTGAGATCCTTTCTGTTGCCCTAGTTTCATGAACATTGTAAGTGCAGGATTATAGACAAGGTCATAAAGAATATGAGAGTCATTCAAGTGCTCGTAAGGTATATCAGGTCTCAAATGAACATCTGGAACGACGCCTAATGGTGTGGTGTTTACAATAAGGCTTACCATTTCTAGAACCTCTTTATTTACTGACTTATAGTCTATTGTAAACTCGTCTTGCGGATTCCTACTCACAAACAAAAATGGAATTTGCATGGCTTCTAGCGTATAAGCCACTGCTTTAGAAGCGCCACCAGTTCCTAGTATAAGGGCGTTTTTTTTAATGGGTAAGAACTTCTCGAGGCTTTTTGCAAACCCATAACAATCAGTGTTATGACCTGTCCAGATATTATCTTCAATGGTAACCGTGTTTATCGCACCTATAACTTTTGCTTCCTCACTTATATCATCCACTACCTGCAACATGTGCTCTTTATAAGGAATAGTCACATTTAGTCCTCTCAAAATCTCATTTTTACCGTTAGTAGTTCTAGTTTGCTCGTTGTAGGTAACGCTTTCGCGAAAGCGAGATAATAAGAAATCCCTACTCATTTCAAAATTTCTATAATGATGATCTTCTAGTCCTAGTTTTTCAAATTTCTCACTAAAATAAGATCGAGAAAAACTGTAATCCAGTCGTTCTCCTACTAGTCCAAAAATGCTAGATGGGATTTGCTTTATTTCCATAATGATCTAAAATATAAACACTTAAAAAACCTATGATTATCATAAGTATTGCAATCCATGTATAAGAGTCTGTAAATTCTGGCCAGTAACGGCTATAATTTTCTAATATGTAGTCTCCGTTTTTATCTAGGATTAAAAATCCTTCTTCTGTAGTTTTAAAGATTTCTCTTTTCCACGGCCATACCACACCTAAGGAGCCTGTTATAAAACCTATAATCATCGCATTAGTCTCATTGCGATAATGTTTTATAGTCCACCCTAAAAGATGTGAAAGGCTCACTAGTCCTATAATCGATCCTAATGTGAACACGCTTAAAATTTGTAGTAATTCCATATGGACAGGATCCTGCCACCATGAGAAATCACCTTGGATAACTGCTACCATAGTATCAAAAAAGGCATTAATACTGTCTACTAAAAGCAATACGTAATTACCTAATAAGATGAGTATAAAGCTGCCGCTTAGTCCAGGAATAGTCATTCCTGTTATACTTATCATACCACAAAAGAATACAAAAAATAGATTGGTATTTTCTGTAGCTGGATCGAGTAGGGAAGTGCCTATTCCTATAAGCGTACCTATTACTAAAATGAACATGTTGTTGCGTGTCCATTCTCCAAAACTGCGCGAAATGTAATAAATGGAGCCTAAAATCATGCCGAAAAAAATAGCCCAAACAAGTATAGGATAATATTGAATAAGTAAATCAAACCCTTTACTTACGGTAAAATAGCTCAAGGCTTCACCTAATATTAATAAAGATAAAAACCTACCGTTGATGTAATTAAAAAAGCTACCGAACCTTCCCGAGAAGAAAAGTTTAACGGCTTTCAAATTTAACTTTTGTAGCGAGTTGATAAACTCTTCATAGAATCCACCTACATATGCTACAACGCCACCGCTTATTCCAGGAACCTTATTTGCAGTTCCCATAGCTACTCCTTTTAGGACTAGGAATAGTTTATCGGTAAAGCTTCTTGTAGGCTGGCGCAATTATATTTGTTTTTTGTTTGCCCAACGTTCTAATCCTAAGATTAATATAAATCCAAGTAGAGCAAGTAGGCAAACGTATACTATCTGTGGATCACCATCATAATTTAATGGTGAGATACTTTTTTCTAAAAATGGAACTTGTATTCCATGACTGTTAGTTCGATATTTTATCACTTCCTTCCACGGCCATAGCTTATTTAAGGAACCGATCATAAAACCAGTTAATAATGCTAGAGTGAGATTTTTTTGATTTTCAAATAACCAGGTGAGTATTCGAGAAAATACTTTAAGACCTACCACACAACCCAATGCAAAAAGTAGTAAATTACTTAAATAATCCCATACTAGAGACCAGTTGCCAGCAGCTATAGCTTCCATTAAACCAGATATAGAGCCTAAAACGGTCTTGTAACTTCCTAAAAGTAATAGTAAAAAAGCACCTGAAACTCCTGGCAAAATCATAGCGATTATAGCGATAAAGCCAGAAAAAATTATATACCACCAGCTATCTGGTGACCCTAAAGGCTCAGCAATTGTGATATAATAGGAAGCAATAGTTCCCAAAAGAATAGCTGTTACCACACCTAAATTCCATTTAGATATTTGCTTACCTATGTAGATGACACTAGCTAGTACTAAACCAAAAAAGAACGACCACAGCAACACAGGATACGTCTCTAGAAGATAAGTAAGAAGTTTAGATAGACTTAACACACTTATTGCGATACCTATAACTAATGAAAGAAGAAAGCTTAGATTGTACTTTACAAATGTATTTTTGACTCCTATTTTAAAGAAGTCTTTTAATAGCTGTAAATCTATACCATCTATAGTTTTAATCAATTCTTCATAGATCCCAGTTATAAAAGCAATGGTTCCTCCTGAAACTCCAGGTACTACATCTGCAGCACCCATAAGCATTCCTTTAATAGCAGTGGTAATGTTTTTTTTAAGAGGCATTATTAATATTTTTTAAAAATTTCCTGTAGCAACAACTCATTAATAACTGTGAGAACTGTATCTCAAATTATTATTACTAAATAGAAATATAATACAATTTGTAATATGAATTTTATAATTTAATAAAGAAGGTTGTTAACTCACTAATGCGGTAATTAAAGAACAATTTAAGAATGTACTTGTAACTATAATTTCTATTCTTCTCTAATAAAACCAAATCCCAAGTATTGAGGCTTGGGATTTGAGATTTTAAATTTATCTGTGGATAGTTTGTGTTCTATCAGGTCCTACACTAACAACTTTAATAGGAATTTCTAATTCTTTTTCTAAGAAATCAATGTAAGTATTGAGCTCCTTAGGAAATTGAGAAGGTTCTCTCATTTTGGTAAGATCTTCTTTCCAGCAATCAAATTCTGAATAAATAGGAGTAACGTTCTCTGGTTCTATATTATAAGGTAAGTGTGTAATTTCTTCACCTTTATATTTATAGGCCGTACAAACTTTAAGTTTATCAAATCCAGAGAGTACATCTCCTTTCATCATCATCAACTGTGTTACACCGTTTACCTGACATGTGTATTTTAATGCTACTAGATCTAACCAGCCGCAACGTCTTGCTCGACCAGTTACTGCGCCAAATTCATGACCTACTTTTGCCATTTCTGCACCTACTTCATCAAATAATTCGGTAGGGAATGGGCCGCTACCTACACGAGTGGTATAGGCTTTAAATATTCCAAATACTTCACCTATTTGATTAGGTGCAACTCCTAAACCTGTACAAGCACCGGCAGCAGTCGTATTTGAAGAAGTTACAAAAGGATAAGTACCAAAGTCAATGTCGAGTAATGATCCTTGAGCACCTTCTGCAAGAATAGACTTTCCATTTTTTTGAGCTTGTTGTAAATATTCTTCGCTGTCTATAAAAGTTAATTCTTTAAGCGTTTCTACAGCTTTAAAGAATTCTGCTTCCATTTCAGGTAAATTATATTGAATATCTACGTTGTGAAAAGCAATAAGTTCTTCATGCTTATTTGCAAGAGCTCTATATTTATCTTTCCATGTATTAAGTTCCAGATCTCCTAGTCTTATACCATTACGACCTGTTTTATCCATGTAAGTAGGCCCTATTCCTTTGAGAGTAGATCCTATTTTTGCTTTTCCTTTTGAAGCTTCAGAAGCGGCATCTAACAATCTGTGAGTAGGAAGGATCACATGAGCCTTTCTAGACAAAATTAGTTTGCTTTTGTAATCAATATCAAATTTATCTAATCCTTCTAATTCTTGTACAAACACTACAGGATCGATAACCACACCGTTACCAATTACATTCATGGACTTTTCATGAAAAATTCCAGAAGGAATTGTTCTAAGAACATGTTTAATACCGTCAAATTCTAAAGTATGTCCTGCATTCGGACCACCTTGAAATCTTGCGACGATGTCATAATTAGAGGTAAGAACATCTACAATTTTACCTTTTCCTTCGTCGCCCCATTGAAGACCGAGCAATAAATCTACTGCCATTGTTATTTTTTTTCAGTTGTTTTTTTAACGCCGTAAAAGTATAAAGAATGATTGGTAATCGAGACATTAAAAACCTCTTCTATTGTCTTTTTTATTGACTCTATTCTTGGGTCGCAAAATTCTATCACTTCGTTAGTATCTGAGATGATTAAATGATCGTGCTGTCTGTCAAAATAAGATTTCTCATAATGAGATTGATTTTGATTAAATTGGTGTCTTCTAACTAATTTACACTCCAGCAATAATTCAATAGTATTATAAAGCGTAGCGCGACTTACACGGTAATTTTGATCTTTCATTTTGGTATATAATGACTCTATGTCAAAATGCTCATCGCTCGCATATATTTCATCTAGTATCGCATATCTTTCTGGAGTTTTACGATGTTTATTTTCACTCAAGAATTGTGTAAAAACATTTCTAACTATTTCCTGCTCTCTTTCAAGATTGTTGATAATTTCACTCATATTTTAAGATCTGGTTACCTTATCGATACCATTTAATTTGTTTAGATTTTGAATAAGAGAAGTAAGTAGATTTTTATTAGGTACTACAACGGTTATCTCGCCCGTAAAAACTCCATGATTACTATTAAAGGAAATATTTCTAATATTCACATGCATATTTTCAGATATAACTCCTGTAACTTCTTGAACAAGTCCCATGCGGTCTATTCCTGTTAGTTTTAATTCTGCCTTATACTCACGTTGTGTGGAGTCTATCCATTTAGCACTGATAATTCTATAAGCAAATTTACTTTGTAAACTTATGGCATTAGGACAATTGTTTTTGTGAACTTTTATTCCTTCACTTACAGTTGTAAATCCAAAAACTGCATCTCCTGCGATGGGATTACAACACTTTGATAGTGTGTAATCCAAAGTAGCTCCTTCCTTACCAAAAACTATAGCGTCATAATTTTCAGTAACTTCTTCCTTATTGATATCTGGATTCTCCTTAGGCTTTCTGATTTTATTTTTCAGAAAAGAGTACAACGCATTGCTACGGCTATTGGCATAATCTTTTATAGCCTTATTATCAATCGTTCCATTTCCTACTCGATAAAAAAGATCGTGACTGGTTTTTAATTTAAAGAAGTTGACCATTTGATTCACACTCGTTTCGTCGAGGACAATCTTCTGTGATTTCAGTTTTCGCTTTAAAATTTCTTTACCATCAGCAGCAATAATTTTTTGATCTTCTTTTAAGGCGCTTTTAATTTTAGATCGTGCCCTTGCAGTAGTAGCATAATCCAGCCAGTTTTTAGTAGGCTTCTGATTTTCTGATGTGATAATATCTACTTGATCACCGCTTTTAAGTTCATGCGATAATGGTACTAATTTACCGTTCACTCGTGCGCCACGTGTGTGTAAACCTACCTCAGTATGAATAGCAAAAGCAAAGTCTAGTGGTGTAGAGGACTTTGGTAAAGATTTTAATTCACCTGTAGGCGTGAATACAAATATCTCTTTACTGTAAAGATTCAATTTGAACTGTTCTACAAAGTCGACAGCATTACCATCTTGATTTTCTAATGCTTCTTGTAAACGATTCAACCACTCATCAAGACCATCTTCTTTATCACCTTGCTTATATTTGTAGTGCGCTGCATAACCTTTTTCGGCGATTTCATGCATTCGTTCTGATCTAATTTGAACTTCTACCCATCTTCCATCAGGTCCCATCACTGTGATATGTAGGGCTTCATAACCGGTTGACTTAGGAGAGCTTATCCAGTCTCTTAAACGCACAGGATTTGGTGTAAAATGATCTGTTACAACAGAGTAAATTTTCCATGCAAGAAACTTTTCATTTGCTCTATCACTTCTAAAAATGATACGCACCGCAAATTTATCGTAAACCTCATCAAAAGAAACACTTTGCTTGAGCATCTTACGACGTATAGAAAAGACAGATTTAGGGCGACCTGAAATTCTATATTCTAATCCTTCTTTTTCTAGACTTTCATCTATTACGGCACTAAAGTCTTTGATATATTTTTTTTGCTCCTCTTTGCTATCCACAATGGATTGCTGTATATCATTGAAGACTTCTGGCTCTGTGTATTTAAGACCTAGATCTTCTAGTTCTGTTTTAATATTATACAGACCTAGCCTATGAGCAATAGGAGCATAAATGTAAAGTGTCTCACTGGCTATTTTTACCTGTTTGTAATCAGGCATGCTGTCCATCGTTTGCATATTATGTAAACGATCGGCTATTTTTATGATAATTACTCTTATATCGTCGTTAAGAGTTAGCAGCATTTTTCTGAAATTCTCTGCCTGTTGCGATATATCGGCATCCTTTTTAAGATGTGCAATTTTGGTAAGACCATCTACTATACGAGCAATAGTCTCGCCAAAAAGTCTTTCAATATCTGATAAAGTATAAGCTGTATCTTCTACTACATCATGTAATAAGGCTGCAGCAATTGCTGTGGCGTCTAGACCTATTTGTTTGGCAACTATTTTTGCAACCGCAATAGGATGAAAAATGTAAGCCTCGCCAGATTTGCGTCGTTGTGGCGCATGTGCTTCTACCGCTATGTCAAAAGCTTTTCTAATCAGCTTTTTATCCTCATCGGTAAGCATTTGATAACTGATTTTTAAAAGGTCTTTATAGCCCTTTGCTATCAGTTTATTTTCCTCTTTTATTTCCACATCAGTCATATAGTAAAGTTAAGGTACTTTACGGATATGACCAATTATTTTATAAGCTCAAGTGGTAGATTTTTACAGGTCTAATTTCCTCGATTCAGAAAAAAAATTATGTACTTAAGTGAATTAAATGCAGCTACATAAAAACAGTGCAAAGAATTTTAAATACGTCGTTTGCTTTTATGTAATTGATTCATAGCTACTTAATAGATGGTGATTTTATAGCATTAAATGGTCATTTCAAAATCCTTTGCCATCACCTTCATAAAACTTAAATTTAAGTTAATTTAGCGATGTAGAACTTATAATTAAATGAAGCTTTCCCTAGAAGCACATAAAGAAGCCTTGCGTCATATGGCTTCAAAAAAGAACGATGAAATAGAACCGTTTCTTGAAAATTTTAAGAACCAATCTGTAACTGGTTTGAACGCTGGTTCTATGCGTTATATTCTCAACTTAAACGAGATGAGATATGATTTTGTAAGCGATGCATGCTTCATTTTTACTGGTTTTAAAGCATCAGATTTTTATAAAAAAGGTCTTGATATTTTACCTGAAATTATCAAAAAACAAGACTTTAAAGCCTTGTCTAACGATTTATTTCCAGAGATGAATAATCTTGCTAAAAAGATGAATATTAAAGATCAAGAAGCCATTGTTTTTGAATTGTACTATCGCATGCAAAACATCAATACAGGGAAACTTATATCTGTTGTAGAATACAGTTCTTATGCTGGCTTTGATCAAGAAGGTAAACCGTCTTTTTCAACCGGTATATGCTATGAGTCTACCTTATGTTTTAACGGTGTACGTGGATTATTGAGGTTAAATCGTAAAGATGAGCAAGAAACCTTATTTGATAAAACTATTCATTATTCAACGTATGTTTTAACTCCTTCAGAAAAGAAAATACTAGGTTATCTATTAGAAGGAAAGGCCCATAATGAAATCGCTTCTGAAGAGTTTATCTCTCCTCACACAGTTAAAACTCATATAAAAAACATCTATAAAAAATTAGACGTTAATAAGGTGACAGAGCTCATGGCTCGTTTTAACAATCAATGATATGAAAATCTCGCTTTCGCGAAAGCGGAATTATTAAATTAACCCTTTATAACATCATGTTGTAACATCTATTGTTGCTCCATTTGTATCTTATAATCTGTACCTATTTGATCTAGACGATTCATTTAATGTTTTGTTAAGCTGTTCAAAATAGGGACATGTAGTCTGTTCTTTTAATTATTTTACCCAACTAATCAATTTATATAATCAATGAAAAGAACTATTTTCACTACTCTTGCGATGGCTATAGCTTTATTTTTAAGCAGTTGTAAGACTACTCAAAAGGCAGTCGCGCAAAAAGAGGAACAAACTAAAGAAACTGCCAGCAAGAAAAAATCAAAATTTAAATCTTATAATAAAGTCATTACTAATGATGCGATTACTGATGAAGGTTTATTTACAACTCATCAAGTAGATGAAGATTATTTTTATGAGATTCCTCATGATTTACTAGATAAAGACATGTTGTGGGTAACTCGTATCGCGCAAATCCCTAATAATTTAGGAGGTGGCTATTTAAATGCAGGCTCTAAGACTAATCAACAAGTAGTGTCTTGGGAGCGATTTCAAGATAAAATTTTATTGAAGGTTAAATCTTATGATGAAGTAGCACTGGAC
>MAAC01015675.1_pt1 | contig 14143 bp, 12 predicted proteins | sample 1115981 | NCBI WGS metagenome assembly MAAC01 (sample SAMN04961126, study PRJNA320927) | seawater metagenome | isolation source: sample BD02T64 sea water enriched with oil for 64 days | place: USA:Gulf of Mexico | collected 2013-07-27 | reverse complement strand
TTCCAGTTGCCGAAGGAAGCATAAAACATACCGCCCCAAACGGGATCTAATTGTTGAAGCAGACCATCGAGCGTATTTGTTGCTAGCTTGAGCGCATTGTTGTCATCGTAGAGATGCTTGCGTAACAGTAAGTGACGCAGGGCTTCGGCGCTTTCAAAAACACCGCTATTTTTAGTTTTGAAAACATCGTCTTGTAATGCTCGAATTTGATCGCGTAGATCGCTAAAGGCTGTAGTCTCTGCTTGTCGCGGAGCACCATAGGGGGCTAGTTTGTCTGGACTCAGTGTGCCTGCTTTATGGCCGTCAATTGCCTCGCCAAGTAACTTCATATAACTGTCGGGGCGACGACTGCCTGCAAAGGCGAATACCTGTACTGCATCGGGACGCATAATGGCATTGGCGGGCCAGGCCCAGTCTGAGTACCGCTCGCCAATATCAGGCCGCGCTTCACTATCGACCTGTATAGCGACAAAGTTGGCATTGACCAATTCAATAACAGCTGGATTGCTGAAGGTGTTCTGTTCCATAAAGCGGCAGGCAGTACAGCCTTCGTGGCCAACATTAATAAGAATTAAACGGTTCTCAATTTTTGCTTTGGTAAAGGCTCTAGCCGACCATTCTTGCCACTGTATAGCTTCAGAAGCCCATGCATTGGACGCTACAACGCTGAGTAAACTGAGAATAATTTGTTTAATCATGCTGACACCTATCTTGAGTGAGTCAAGGGCTGGTTATTATGCGCTGCCAGCCAGGCCGTTTTCGCGCAATACCTCGAGGAAGACATCGGGCTCGGGGCGGATTCGATAATTATCGGTCTCGTGGGCCCAGAGGATTTGCCCTTCTGTATTGGTAATGATGACGGTGGGTAGCACCGTTTCACTATCATAACCGAGTATCTGCATGCCCATGGGTAAGCCCTGGGGGTTTTCAATACCTAAAATACGGGCTGCTTTATTACCTTCGTCGGTTAAGAAATCAAACTGCACGTCGAACTGTTTGGATAACTTAATGGTGTTTTTATGGGGTTGAGGTGCGATTAATGCAACTCGTACGCCCATTGCCTGTAGCTCTTGATACTGGGCCGCGAGTTCTTTGATTTGCGCCATGCACAATGGGCACCAGGCACCGCGATAAAACATCCAGATCGTGGCTTTGTCAAACAATGAACTTGAACCGATAATTTTTCCGGCAATGTCTTTCACTTGAAATTGCGGCAACATTTGTCCCACGGTTAAGCGCTCGCTAGCTTTTCTGCCAAAGCTGGAATACCAGTAGGCATAAATGATAAAGCCAAGCCAGCCAATAAGGGAAATGAGCAGAGCGTTTACGTTAGCGCCGCGTAGGAAGCTAGCGCCTGCTATTAATACACCTAATAGGCCGAGGCCATTTAATAGCGGAAAATGGGCACTGGTTCTGGCAATAGAGGTGCTTATCATTAACCAACTTAATAAAAGCATAAACGGGGCGCTGGTCATTAGTGGGCCGATCCAGCTGATCTGCTCAAGGCGTTGATCGCTGTGTAGGAAAGCCCAGGTCGAATAGACAGTAATAATCATTGCGCTCATCATATAAAGGCTAACAAACATTGATTTTAATAAATTCATCATTATTCTCCATGCCGTTTAATTGCAGAGTTGACAGTTTGTGTGCTGTGGTAAGTGCGTTTTAAAAATTTCAATGGATACGTTTTAATCAGCGGGGGAAGTTTTCCATTAGGTGCTAATAAACTTGTGATGAGCCCGCCTAAGCCACCAAAGAATATATCTGCGATGGTGTCTCTGAGGCCGTGTTGGCTGTGATAAACCCCCGTCAAATCGATCAGGTATTCAAATATTTCCCAGCTTGCTCCAATACCCGGGAGAACAGTATCCCGATAAAGACGAGCTGCAGGGGTGATAGCCGTTGCCCAGACCATCGTGTTTTTGCGTGTACTTCACGAATGGCGATTAAGGTGAGTGTCCCTACTAAAAAGAAGTGTAGTACGTCGTCAAAATAGGGCCATTTATAGCCTCCTGCCGCCATGCCAATGACGACGTGAATACTGAGAGAGAGGCTTAGCCAAAGTGAAACCAGCGCCGGTGCTTTCCGTATGGCTGTCATCGAAAGCCCAAGAGCGATGAGAGCTACGGCAAGAGCCGCGTACTGTTCCAGTGCCAGCCAGAATAGTGCTGTAGATAATAGAGCCAGCAAGCCAGTCCTCTCTATGAGTACGGTATGTGTCGTTTTATGTAACATCCCCTGGAGCTCCTACCTTGTGTGCGGAGTAGCGATATATTAAGTGTCTTTCTTGTGCGACAGTTATTACTATGATGAGACAGGTTGTCGCAATAGTGAGACGGTTATGTTGTGGGATGATGTCAGGATTTTTCTTGCCCTGGTGCGGAGTGGGTCTGTTAGAGCGGCAGCTTCAACAGCGGGTGTTAGTCATGCAACAGTAGCGCGCCGGGTTGATGCCTTTGAAACTCGCCTGGGCGTAAAGCTGTTTGACAGGTTGCCAGCAGGCTATTTATTGACGCCGGCAGGTGAAGACCTGCTTGAAGTTGCTGAGAAGGTGGAGGACGAGTTCGATGCCGTGCAGCAGCGACTGGCTGGACAGGATCGTCGGCTGGCCGGTGTTATTCGAGTCACTATGATTGATGTGATTGCAACACATCTGCTAATGCCAGATATTGTTGCTTTTAACGAGCTGTATCCCGATATAGAACTCGAAATCTGCATGACACACGAACCATTAGACCTAAGGCGTCGAGAGACAGACGTGGCTATTCGCTTCGTTAAAACGCCACCTGAATATCTCATAGGCCGCCGTCTGGCAACGGTTGCCTATGCGGCTTATGCGTCCCAGGCTTATGTTGATTCGCACGATCTTTCTGACCCCACTTCAGCAAGCTGGATGGGTTACGACACTTTGGCAAGCACTCCAAAATGGGTAAAGCAAAGTGACTACCCCCATCTTCCCGCCAAAGGCGTGCTCGACGGCTGGTTATTGCAATTTGAGGCGGCACGTTGTGGCATGGGTATCGCCAACCTACCGTGTTTTTTAGGCGACCCTGATACCAAATTAGTGCGCCTGCCGTTAGCTAAGCCCCGACTGGACTACGATCTGTGGTTATTGCGCCACCCCGATACTCGTTCTACTGCTCGTTTGCGGGTTTTCTCTGATTTTATCGCGGCTGCTGTGCTCGGGCATCAAGCATTGCTTGAGGGTGACAAGCCCTCGTAGTGGTGAATAAGTAAGCTCATCGTTCCCACCCTCTTGTTTTACATCCGGCCTGTCTGCACTACAAAAATAAAGGCTTAGCGTCGACTAAGAAAGTTAGATTTTTTATAGGCTGGTGTAGTTGTAGTGAATTACCAGGATTTATGACAAATTGTGAGCTGCTGGCCATACTGGTCCCGACATCTTATTGCCAGGGAAGCGCTGATCAACCTGCTTATTTAATCGATTCAAAAAATAGCTCATGCATATGCCATTAATAGGGCAGGTATTTCTTGCTCACGATCAGATTGGTAAATCCAGCCAACACATGCAATCGGTTGGTGTTCTTCGCGCTTCTCGATCCCCCGATAGCCGGCATCACCCCAGACACATTCTTCCTTCCCGTGAAGTCGTTTATCCGCCTGTGTGATGTCGTGGGCATTGGCTGAGGTGGTGGCAAGGCTGTGAATTAATCCAGGCGCATCATCCACACCAATGTGCAATTTCATACCCAAAGCGTTTCACGGGGCAGGCTCTACCAAAGTGCCAGCTATTACCCTTCTTTGTCTGGTGCATTGCGGGATCGCCTTGACCGGCTTTGTTTTTGGTGGAGGTCGGGGCGGCGATAATACTGGCATCCACAATACTGCCTTCACGCAAAATAAGACCCTGGCTTTACAAGTATTTATTGATTTCACTAAAGAGCTTTTCGCCGAGCTTGTGTCGCTCGAAGAGGTGCCGAAAATTAAGAATGCTGATTTCATCGGGCAGGCGATCACTCAAGCGCAAACCTACAAAGCGTCGCATCGATTGAATCTCATACAGAGAGTCTTCCAACGCAGGATCACGCAAATTTTAAAAAAAGTTGCAGGCAATGAATACGGAGAATAGTGGATAAGGGGGCGGGTTGGCGGCCCTGACCGTTTTTGGGTAATGGGGTTAGATTTTATTTTCGAGTTTTTTGAATGGGATGAGCTGATCCATCTGCGCCGGAAACTTTGCTCTGCGTGTGGTGCGGCGCTTCTGAGTATATTCGGCTTCAGAAAAGCTGATTTGATCCATGGTTTTGTTCCGGAGAAGGGTTGATTCATTTTAATGATTGCGGGGGCTTATCCAGAGTTTCACCAAATATAAGCGCTATTGCTGGGTGAGTTAATTTGCGCGGGGTGTGACCTTCACTAGTATCATTTGCTAAATATAAGAAGAATGTTTATGTCATTCCAGCAGTAGAGGTAGCGGAAAATTATTCTTTGGTGGTACCTGTAAGATATTACAGTAAGCGCTAGTAGGGGTGCATGTTAGTATTGATGGCAACCATATTAATAATTATTGCCTATAAGTGATGATTTTACATGGTAATAAATGCGATGGATTGAGCAAATAATAAAAATTTTATATGGCGGTTTAAGTTCGCGTATTAATGTTTGGATTTTCATAATAAGTATAATAAGAACAAGGTTGCTGGTTCTATTGGCAGGCGGAAATACAGTATTTTAATAGATCGCTATTACAGTGATAAATATCTATTGTGTTAGTTTGTATTGACCGCAGAGAAATAATAATAACTTGTTCTGTAAGTCATAATTATACTTTGTAGTAGTGAGGTTTTGACCCACGCATTATTTTTACATGAATTTCATCCGCTAGATTATTTGAGTGTAACTAGGATGGTGTTGTATGAAAAATAATAAACCAACAGGTCGCTACAGGTCGCTCTTGGCGCTGGCTTCTGCTGCGCTTATCTCGCCAGCAGTTACTGCTTTCGATTATACGGTGTCTGGCTTTATTCGTCAGGAAATGGCCTATAAGTTAAATAGTGCTCAAAATCCGAATAATGTAAATGGCAACCCTTACAATGGCAAAAGCTATAAGAGTCTTCTACCAGATAATCGAGCAGCGTGCCTGGCTGTCGACTTTCTTGCGGATGGCGTTTGCAGTAGTGGGGAGGCGGATATATTACGTAAGCCCGCGTCTAAACAGGAAGCGGAGTGGAATGTGAATGCCACTCGGGTGGAGTTAGATTTTAGCGGCTATTTTGCAAGTAACATTAAAGGCTTTGCCAAACTTCGCGCTTACTATCAGTCCGATGTATTCGATGACTATGGTGATAACAATCTATTTAGTGTCAATAATCATGGTAACGAAGCGACCTATTTATCGGTAAGTGACGACGATTACATGATCGACCTGCCGTCGATTTATATAGATTATACCAAAGGGCCTCTATGGATTCGGCTTGGACAACAGCAAATTGCCTGGGGGGAGGCCTTGTTTTTTCGCGTTGCGGATGTGGCCAATGGTCTTGATTTAAGGCGCCATCTGTTTTTTGACTTTGGTTCAGAGGAGTATGCTGATGAGCGGCTGTCTTCACCAGGGGTGCGTGCCAGTTATAACTTTCCTAATAATTGGGAGCTTGAAGTCTTCGCCCAAATGTTTCAGCCTTCGGTTATCCCTAATCGCGGTTCACCTTATAGTCTACTTCCCTACCAGTTTACACTTGATTTTGAACCGGGTTACGACAGGGTTCAGGACAACTTTAATGCGGGTGTGCGAGTGAGTGGGCAGGTTGGTGAATTGGGTATGCAGTTTTTTGCCGTTAGTCGCCATAACCCCGATCCGATTATTGTCCTGGTGCCAGGTGGTTTGGTCCTCCCTGACAATAATATTTTGAACGGCCCTTTTCCGTTTATGAGCGGCGAGACCCTCGATTCGCAGCCATTTACTCAGGACTTAAGTGGGGAGATTGGTTTTAACTCCTGGCGGGAATGGTTTGGTGTCACGTCTATGGCGGGTATCGATGGTGTGGGTATCTTAAACACCTTGATTGCAGAGTACCCTTATCTTGACGATGTTTTCACACTGCTGTCTGTGATAGGCGTTACCGATGGTATTGGTAACCCCAATATAACCAGTATTAACGATGGTAAGTTGGTGGTCGACCTCCTTGTAACGGGCTTTCAAAGTCCATTAATAGCGGGAGGTGAGGCGGTGTATGCCTCTGAAAATGTGTTTGGCTTTGGCTTTAATTATGTTTTTTACGCCGAACCTGACTCCTTTCTCGATCAGTTGGTGGTGAGGTTTGAGGGTAGCTATACCCCGGATAAGAAATTTACCTCTCCCAGTGTGTCGTCTGACTTTATTGTCGAAGACGAGTGGGTTACTAGTGTAATTCTGGAGAAGTACCAGCGTTTTTCTGACAGTTTCCCAGCAACATTTTTTATATTTGAGTGGATGCACAAGTCTGAAAGTGACTTGATGGGTCGGCATTTAAGTGGCCTGGGTGGTGATATCAATCATTTGCCCGGTGGTGGTGAGCAAGATAGAGGCTGGGATGCTTTAGTACTTGCCTTCCAACAGCCTTTTCCGGGTCTTACCTGGCGCATGGATATGTCTGTACTTTACGACTTGAATGGAGGCTTCTTTTTCCAGCCGGCGGTTCGTTACAAGCCTAATGGTGACTGGACGGTAGAGGCATTCGCAAACATTATTGACGCGACTAATAGTGGATCTATCTTTGCTCCGGTGGAATATGCCGACGACTTTACGATGCGATTAACTTATCAGTTTTAGAGGCCGATTAATCCAGCCGATATATTGCTAGCTTGTGGCAGGCAGATAGTAAGCAATATTGCAATTATCATCACCTTTAGCCCGCAGACTTTGTGTTTGCGGGTTTTTTTTGTGGTGAATTATTGAGGCCTTATCTTTCTTAACCGAGAGTTGTAACAGCCCGAGATAGGCTGGTATTTTAATCATTCCGGTAGGATTATTGTTTGCCTGGCACCTTTTTTGTTCGCGCGTCAAGTTTACCTGTATGTTTCCTGTGATAGGTGGTGCGGAAGAGTTGATGGGAGCGATGCCTGTCAATAATCACAGGCTGTATTCAAAAAAAACCGTGATACTGTTCGCATAATAAATATGGCGCTGCTCTCGAGTAGTCAGTAGTGCTGGATTAGTATTAAAAGTGATGATGAGGCAGTAATAACAAAATAAATGATAGCGGCATGCGGTTCTTTATAAGCTGTTCTGTTTGCAAATAGCGGCGTTTTATTAGTCTATTACTTGCTTAGTTACAGGTCGAGACAGGCAATGATTTTGCCGGTAAAAACTGTTATCCATAAAGGCTAGTGTCTACGAAATGTAGCAATCAAACGCTTCCTAATTATTGTTTTGTCCCCCCAGCGCCACATTATTTAATAGAATTATAAATAGATTTTGGGTAGTAGTATGAGTAGTAATAAAAAATTAGGCCTGCGTTCGTCTGTTTTAGCACTTGCATCAGTTGGCCTATTATCGCAAGCAGCAGTTGCTTTTGATTACACAGTGTCGGGCTTTATTCGTCAGGAAGCCGCTATCAAGTTAAATAATGACCAAAACCCCAATAGTGCTCATGGTAACCCCCTCAACGGCAAATATTATACTAACCTTGTAGCAGAGGATCTGATTGCTTGTGCCGCGGTAGATGTTCTGGCCGGTGTGGGCTGTATTGATGGCACTTTACCGGATACCCTGCACAGAAAGAAGCTTTCCCAGGAAACTGAGTGGAATGTCAATGCCACCCGAGTAGAGATTGACTTTACCGCTTATTTGACCAATAACATGAAAGGCTTTGCCAAGCTTAGGGGTTATTATCAGCCCGATGTGTTCAACGATTATGGTGATAACAATTTATTCGGTGTTAATAATCACGGTAACGAAGCGACCTATTTATCCGTCAGCGATGACGACTACATGGTCGATTTCCCCTCCCTCTATATAGATTACGCAAAAGGCCCCCTTTGGGTTCGTATTGGTCAACAACAGATCGCCTGGGGAGAGGCGCTGTTTTTTCGAGTGGCGGATATGGCCAATGGACTCGACTTGAGACGCCATCTGTTCTTTGACTTTGGTGCTGAGGAATATGCCGATGAGCGTTTATCGGCACCGGGCATTCGTGGCAGTTATAATTTTGCCGGTAACTGGGAGTTAGAGGCTTTTGCGCAAATGTTTCAGCCCTCGGTGATTCCCAATCGTGGTTCACCCTATAGTCTCTTGCCCTACCAATTTCATCTGGACATGGAACCCGGGTATGACAGGGTGCAACACAACGTAAATGCCGGTGTGCGCCTGAGTGGTCAGGTTGGTGAGCTCGGTCTGCAATTTTTTGCCATAACACGCCACAATCCCGACCCAATTATACGCTTGGTTCCCGGTGGTCAGGTGCTTCCAGAGGGTAGTCTTCTGACCGGCCCCATTGGTTGGGGCATCCTCCCTGGTTTTAGTGATCAAACTGTTGACACTCAGCCCTTTACTCGGGACACCTCTGGTGATTACGGCTTTGCTCACTGGAATGACTGGTTTTCGGGTACTGGCGTGGCTGGCATCCATGGCCTTGCCATATTAAATACTTTGATTGATGAATTTCCTTATATCGACGATGTCTTTACCCTGCTCTCATACGCCGGCTTTACTGATGGTTTTGGCGATCCCCATGTCAGTAATATTGAGGATGGTAAGTTAATTGTTGATCTTCTAGTGACGGGTTTTGAGTATCCCCTACAGGCTTATGGTGAGGCCGTTTATGCCTCGGAAAATATTTTTGGCTTCGGCTTTAATTATATTTTTTATGCTGAGCCAGACACCCTCCTTGACCAATTGGTGGTGCGGTTTGAGGGTAGCTACACTCCTGACAAGAAATTTACAGATCAGGGCGTATCAGCAGATTTTGTAGAGCATGATGAGTGGATAACCAGTGTCACATTGGAAAAATACCACCGATTTTCTGACAGTTTCCCAGCGACCTTTTTTATCTTCGAGTGGATGCATAAATCCGAGAGTGACATGATGGGCCGGCATTTAAGTGGCCTGGGTGGTGACGCCAATCATCTACCTGGCGCTGGTGAGCCAGGCCGTGGCTGGGATGGTCTGGTGTTTGCCTTCCAGCAGCCCTTTCCGAATCTCACCTGGCGTATGGATATGTCACTGCTTTACGATCTTAATGGTGGTTATTTTTTCCAGCCAGCCGTGCGTTATAAGCCTACTGGTGATTGGACCATAGAAGCTTTTGCTAACATTATTTATGCGGATAACAACGGTTCTATCTTTGCTCCTCTGGAATACTCTGACGATTTCACGATGCGTTTAACCTACCTCTTTTAGAAAATCTTTAACTGTAACAATATTCAGTTTTCTCGTATTTAACAGCCCTGTAAATACGATTTTATGCCCATAAGCCTCGTGCTTATGGGTTTTTTTTGCCTCGAATATTATCAGTAAATTATTGACTTTAATTATGGAGTAGATAGGCGTAGTACCTTACTTGACCGCTGAGCGCTGCAACAAAGCTTTGTCGTAGCCGGCCTTTTGCTCGTCACTAAGAATAGTACGCATCTCTACCAAATGGGCATATCGCAGGCGCATGATTCCTGCTTTAGCAGCCATTAACTCATCAATTTTGGCGTTGATGTCGTCAAGAGTGACAGTTTCAGTAATGGTCATTTCGTTTAACTCTTTCAATGCCTGCGCTTCCTGTGTTTTATAAGAAGCCTGGTCATCGTGTAATTGATGGTGCATCTGATCAATGGCTTTTTTCTGAGACACGGCGGGGTCGGTTATCTGAGCGGCATTAGTAGATACTGTAAATATCAGGAGTAGTGCGCAAACAGTGAGGGGGTTTTTAAACGCTGTTGTGTATTGCTTCGCTAGTGTGCTCATCTTATTATTCCTGTTAAGTTTTCCAAAAAAATAAAGCTGCGTGAAAAACAAAGTATAGCGGACTTAATTCTTTGCTAGAGAAAACCCTGTTTACGAAATGACGATAAGTAAAGTAGCAGGCCTGTCCCGGTTTGCTGTGATTGCGATTGTTCCACCGGGGCACTGGATGTTAGTTAGGGCTGAGTTGGTAGCAACTCCAGGTTCACCTCGTGGATAACCTACGCGCTCAGCCCTAACTAAGCGCAGTATTCATGTCCTTACCCTCCGGTTGCGCGTCCAGCACTTAAGGTTTTGGCAAAGCTCATCACTTGCTCGAAATTGTAGGGCAGCTCCTCCATTGTTTCCGGATCCCATACACTGCGACTAGAGCGTTGCAGAATATTCCCGCCGTAAACGTGGAGACCGCACATCACCTGGCCCGGTTGTGTTTCTATGGCGTGAATGGCGTCAGCACGGAGACAAAATATGCCGGTGCCTGCGTTTAAGACTAGCTCCTGTTCCACTTCCACACCGCCTTCGCTGGTGCGACGGTAGAGATAATTTTTCTCCTCGCCCTCGAGGATGACGATCATTGCCCACATCAAATGGTTGTGGATCGGGCTAATAAAGTTAGCCGGCGTTGCGACACGTAATATTGTCAGGTACTCGTCTGAATAGAGCGGGGCGACGCTTTTTCCCGGGCTGGCATCATCCAGCGCCTGCTGTAGCGCCTGCTGTAGCGCCTGCGGATCGCTGAAAGCCTCTTCCATCAATACTTTCACCTGAGGCTGGGCCTGGTCGCTCATAACAGCCTTTTTGCAGTCTTCTATAAATTTCTTCAAATCGAACATGATTGTTCCCTGTGGTCTCTGTTGTATTGCTGCTTAAGTTCTACTTTTTAGGTTGGCTTTTACTGACTATAGCTTATAGACCAAAAGCGAATAAATATATTCAAATACTTATATATTCAATAAATTTTATGCTAGTGCTTGTTCTTCCTGAAATATGACGGCCTTATTGAGGCGCGTCTTAATGCTGTTAATTTGGAGAAAACCTATGCTATATCAAGGGGATAACCCCGCTATGCGCCGATTTTCTATCGCGCTAGTGGTACTTGGCGTGTCATTTTTTGCCCTGCCCATTTTTGTGGAATTGTTGCCAAGCCTGTTCCGCTGGTCTTATCCGGCAGTGAATATGGCGGATGAGCACATGATTGTGGCGATGTACTACGCCATGGCCGTTTGCTTTTTGATGGCCGCCAAAGACCCTCTTCGCCACGCGATAATCATAGATTACGCGATCATTTCTAGCGTTTTACATGGCACGGTAATGGCTTATTACGCCTTAACTCAACACGGACAAATGGCACATATGTGGGGTGACGTCCCCTTTATGTACGCACTGGCTATCGGTTTTTATAGTTACCACCCACGTCGCCTCGCACGCGCGGCCGCTTAAGGAGAATCGATATGACGACTGAAACAGATGTGATTGTTATTGGTAGTGGTTTTGGTGGGGCAATTTCAGCCTCGCGTATCGCCGAGGCGGGTTTCAAGGTGAAAATACTGGAGCGAGGCCCCTGGCGGGACAGTATCCCCAACGCGTCGCAGAATATGCCCAATCGTGTGCCCTTTCCCACCGAGGGGCGGCACTTCTGGACCAAAGCCGTGCGCACGATACGTAACAATAAGCTGCCGGGCGGTCGCGTTACGCTCAACAATAAGGGCTTTTACGAAGTCTTGATCGGTAAGGGTTTAAACATCCTTTGTTCATCCAATGTCGGTGGTGGCAGCCACGCTTACGGGGGTTTGAATATGCCGCCACCGATGCCGGGTTATTGGGACGATATCGACAGTGGTTTGAGCGAAGAGATGATGGCCGGCCACTACGCCGAGGTACTGAAACGCATGGGCTCGAGTACCCCGGGTGATGAGCAAATCCCCCAGTCAATTCGCAAGCGCTTTTCCCATTCCGGTGATATTCAAAGTGGCCAAGAAGTGGGTGATTTGCAAATGGGTTATTTATTTCCCAAAGAACCCGGCAATCCCCAGGAAATCACCACGGCAGAGGGTGTTCGCCGTCGCGAGTTAGGTATTGGCGAGGGCGGTTTTCTCGGTTCACCGGAGGGCGCTAAAACACCCCTGGAGGTTGCCTACTTATATCGGGCGATGAAGCAGGGGCTGGAAATATGTGATCAGCAGGAAGTGCTGGCCATTCGCAAAGAAACGAAGGGCGGTCAAACGCGCTATTGCGTGAAGGTCGAAAATCACCACACCGGCCAGTTTGAAAGCCACACAGCCAATCACGTGATTGTCGCCGCTGGCACCGTCAATACGCTGCATCTTTTATTGCACAGTCGTGATGGCGAGAAGGGTCTCGGCGGCATGCCACAGCTGGGCCAAAGCTTTGGTAGTAATGGTGACTACTTTGCTTACTGGGACTGGCAAGACAGGTTCCACGATATGAGCCAAAGCCTGCCGGTGAATGGCTATGTGCGCTTGAAAGGCCAAACCGAGGCGGAGGAAGCCGACCAGCCCTTTATTATTGAAGCGCCGCTGCCGTGCCCAGACAAGTTGCGTTTACCCGGCTGGATTGCCAATAAACTCAGACAGGGCACCTTTATTGCTGGCATGGGAAAAGATGCGATGGACGGCACGGTAAGCCTCAGCAAAGGCAAGCTGAATGTCGATTACAGGCCCGATAACATCTCTATTTTCGCTGAGATACGCGGACAAATGGACCGCATTGCCGAGAAGACAGGCAAGCGCATTTTATCGATTAAACGACCCACCACCGCCCATCCTTTGGACGGCGCCTGCATTGGTCGTAACGTTAATGAAGGTGTTGTCGATGGCAACGGTGAGGTCTTTGGTCATCCCGGGCTGTATGTTGCCGATGCCGCCGCGCTGCCAAAGCCGGTGGCGGGACCACCGGCAATGACGGTCGCGGCGTGGGCCAATCATGTTGGCGAGCAGTTGATTGTTAAATTGCAGGCTGAAAGTTCAGAGAGTTTTGGCCAGCCATTTTTACTGCAAAAATTCGAAGAAAAGTTGGCTGTTGAGCAAGCGTGACTGTCAAGCAAGTGTAAACGCTCAGTTAAGGCCTGTTCGGCAATGTTGGAATCCAGGTATAAGGGCTGAATTCAGTAGGGATAAAACACACCGTACAAAAAGCCCTTGTACGGTGTGTTCTTTTATAAGGAAGCAGGCCGTGTTGCCGCTATCCTGTCTGGCGCTGTTCAAAATCGGCCACCAGCTGTTTTCTCGCCGCGAGCATATTCTCAAGGGCCGGTAAGACCTCCTGCCAATTACGCGTTTTCAAACCGCAGTCGGGGTTAATCCATAGCCGCTCAGCGGGAATGCGCTGCTCAGCCTTTTGCATCAGTTCAACGATGGATGCCGCCGTGGGGATATTGGGTGAGTGAATGTCGTAAACCCCGGGGCCGATTTGGTTGGGGTAGTGGAACTCGTCAAAGACATCGAGCAGGCTCATGTCGGAGCGCGAGGTCTCAATGGTAATCACGTCGGCATCCATTGAGGCGATGGCGGCAATAATGTCGTTGAACTCGGAATAGCACATGTGGGTGTGAATTTGGGTGCTGTCGCCGACCCCGTTGGCGGCGATGCGAAAGGCGCGAATGGCCCAGTCGAGGTAGCCCTGCCACTGAGACTGGCGCAGGGGCAGGCCCTCGCGCAGGGCGGCTTCGTCGATTTGAATAATATCGATGCCGGCCCTTTCAAGATCGAGCACTTCCTCGCGGATGGCGAGGGCCAGTTGCAAGCAGGTTTGCGCACGGCTTTGGTCGTCGCGTACAAAAGACCAGTTTAAAATAGTGACCGGGCCGGTAAGCATGCCTTTCATGGGCTTGTCGGTGAGCGATTGTGCGTAGCGCGCCCAGGCCACGGTCATTGCCTTTGGGCGGGCAATATCGCCGTAAATAATTGGCGGTTTAACGCAGCGTGATCCGTAGGACTGCACCCAGCCGAACTGGCTGGCGGTGTAACCGTCGAGCTGCTCGCCAAAATACTCAACCATGTCGTTGCGCTCGGGCTCACCGTGTACCAGCACATCCAGGCCCAGTGCCTCCTGCTGACGTACACAGTGGGCAACTTCTTCTTCCATCGCCTGCTGGTATTTTTCAGCCGACAATTTACCCAAACGGAAATCCCGGCGGCTCTGGCGTATCTCTGCCGTCTGTGGAAAAGAGCCAATGGTGGTACTGGGGTAGAGGGGCAGCTTGAGCTTTTTGGCTTGCTCCACTGCACGCTGAGC
>MAAC01017052.1_pt1 | contig 14147 bp, 18 predicted proteins | sample 1115981 | NCBI WGS metagenome assembly MAAC01 (sample SAMN04961126, study PRJNA320927) | seawater metagenome | isolation source: sample BD02T64 sea water enriched with oil for 64 days | place: USA:Gulf of Mexico | collected 2013-07-27 | reverse complement strand
AAGAATACACTCCACTTTGGGGTATAAAACTATAGAAGAATTTGAAATCGAAATGTTTAATCAAAAAGTAGCAGCATGACTCTTAACTAAATGTCCACTTTTTTGTTGCAAGTCCACTTGTTTACTAGTAGCGGGAACTGGACTCGAACCAGTGACCTTCGGGTTATGAGCCTGAGAAGACTAATATTTTCGTGAAATAAACTTAGTTTGTTGTACATATGTTGTACCGAAATAAAAAAGTCGAGATGTAAATCTCGACTTTTCCTTTGTTTACTAGTAGCGAGGAGCAGACTTGAACTGCCGACCTCTGGGTTATGAATCCAGTGCTCTAACCAGCTGAGCTACCTCGCCATAATTTTCAGCTCGCAAAGATAACAACAAATTGGAGTGGCACAAACATTAGTTTCAGTTTTTTCTTTGAAGATTATGTTTCTAAAAATGTTCAAAAATATAAACACTTTCTTTTTCAGTTCATAATTAAATCTATATATTGGAGTTCAACTAATGAGTACTATGAACGACAAACAAAAATACGAAATGGAGTTTCCAATGCATGTTTCTCCATCTCTATTGTATCAATATATATCTACACCTTCAGGGATGTCTGAATGGTATGCGGATAACGTAAATTCGAGAGGAGAATTTTTTACTTTTATTTGGTCTGAAAGCGAAGAGCAGGCAAAATTGTTAAGTAAGAAAAATCAGGAGCGAATCAAATTTAGATGGCTGGAAGATGAAGGCACCGAATTCTTTTTTGAATTGCGGATTCAAGTAGATGAAATAACGAAAGATGTGTCTCTAATGATTACTGATTTTGCCGAAGAAGACGAAATAGAAGAAGGAAAAATGCTTTGGGAAAATATGATTTCTGAATTAAAACAGATTTTAGGTTCTACTTAAAATCGCTCTAAAAATATAGTATCTTTGCGCCGTCTCGTTCTAATGGGGCGGTTTTTTTATGGTAAATTTTAACGGAAAGTTAGTCCCCAAATCTGAAACATTGCTTAAGGCTGATAATAGAGGTCTAAGTTATGGAGATGCTGTTTTTGAAACCATTAGAGTGTCTACTGGCACCGTTTTCTTTTGGGAAGATCATTACTTTCGGCTTATGGCGTCTATGCGTATTTTACGCATGGAGATTCCAATGAGCTTTACACTGGAATTTCTTGAAGAGGAAATTCATAAAACAATTCAATCTATTTCGGAAGAAAATAAAACATTTCGTATAAAAATATTGGTTTGGAGGAAGACGGGGGGAACCTACGGGCCTATAACGAATGATATCGATTATCTAATCAGTTGTGAGCCATTGGACAGCCCGTTTTACACTTTAAATGAGGTGTTTTATGAGGTGGAACTGTTTAAAGATCACTACATCACTTCTGGATTGCTTTCAACGTTAAAATCGAACAACAAAATCATTAATGTGCTTGGTAGTATTTTTGCTAAAGAAAACGAGTATCATAATTGTTTGTTGTTGAATGAGCATAAACAAGTAGTAGAAGCGCTAAACGGAAATATCTTTCTTGTGAATGGTACAACAATTAAAACTCCCCCATTGGAGAATGGTTGCCTTAATGGAATTTTAAGAAAACAACTTATTGCCATTTGCGATCAAGTTTCAGGATATACTTTGGAAGAAGCTTCAATTTCTCCTTTTGAACTTCAAAAAGCAGATGAAATGTTTATAACCAATGTGATTACTGGAATTCTACCCGTTTCGAAATATAGAAAAAAGGAATATACGTCTACTGTTGCTAGAGGTTTGATTGGGAAGCTAAATGCAAAAGCTAGATTAGGTTAGTTGAAGGTAGGGTTTTCGGGGGCATTGGACCATATAACATAATCGCCTCCAAATTCTATCATCTTTTCCTTCCAAAAGTCATCATTTGATTTTCCGATGATATCATTTTTGTAAACGTTTGGAGCCACCACCCAACTATTAACCTCAAGTTCTTGTTCGAGCTGTTCATTTTCCCAGCCAGAATATCCCAAGAAAAACCGAATTTGATCCGAATTTAATTTATCTTCTTGTAATAGACCAAGGATGGCTTTAAAATCACCACCCCAATAGATTCCATTCGATATTTCAATACTTTCGGGTATGATTTCGGGAATTCTATGAATAAAATAAAGATTGTCTTGCTCTACGGGTCCTCCATTGTAGACCTTTAAGTTGGAGCGTACTTCAGGGATAAAGTCTTTTAGTTTGTATTCTAAAGGTTTGTTAAGAATAAAACCAACAGAACCACTTTGATTGTATTCCGCTAATAAAACAACCGATCTATTAAATGACACGTCCCCAATTATAGATGGCTCAGCAACTAAGAGTACCCCCTTGGATGGTTTAAGTGTTGTCATAGAGTTGTTCGTTTGGTCTCTTAAATCTAACCAATAATTTTGAATTAAACAATTTAATACTGATTAGTTCAAAATACTCCTACAAAAAGCCCTTTCTAGCAAACAAGCTAGAAAGGGCTTCAATAGTTATTTATTACAAATTAGTTTACGCTACTCTGTAAGTCTGAACCTGCTTTAAACTTAACTACTTTTTTAGCAGCAATTTTAATAGTTTTTCCAGTTTGAGGATTTCTTCCTTCTCTTGCAGCTCTTTTAGAAACTGACCAAGATCCGAATCCTACTAAAGATACTCTGTTTCCTTTTTTAAGTGAACCTTGTACATTACCTAAAAAAGACTCTAATGCTTTCTTTGCAGCTGCTTTTGTTACACCGGCATCAGCTGCCATTCCGTCGATTAAATCTGATTTGTTCATAGTTTGTTTAAATTAAATTGTTTGGTTAAACTTCAATTAATTGCTCTACAAAATTAACAGGATTATCGGTTCAGGCAAGTAGTAGCGCGCTAAATCGCGGTTTTTGTTGATAACTTGAAGCGTTTGTTAATAAACCGCGCCTATTTTTATCAATTTTAACGAAATCAATGGCAGTAGGGGTTTACAATAGTTTTGCATCTTTGTCAAAAGAATACCCATTTAAGAGTGATGAAGTTTCCATTTTTCTTTTTCCAGGAAGTTGTATCTCCTTAATATAAAGGTAACCATTTTTTATTGCTACCATGAGTTCTTTTTTTGTGGTAAAAATTTGCCCCAAGGGAAGATCATGATCTTCTTTCTTGTAAGATGCGTTGTATATTTTTGCCTTCAATTCTTCACCATCATTTATAAGTAATGACCAAGCTACTGGGTATGGCGATAGCCCACGGATAAATGAATCAACCTTAGCTCCATCCAATGACCAATCTATTTTGGTGTTTTCTGAGGTAAGCTTTGGAGCTTCTTTTAAGTCACTGCGCATAGGTTGTACCTTAGTAGATATATCATCTTTTTCGATTAAAGAAACTGTCTTAATAACCAGGTCACTTCCTATAACCATGAGCTTATCGCGAAGCGACCCTACAGTTTCATCTTTTGTTATGACTATTTCAGAAGAGGTGATGATTTCGCCAGTGTCGATTTTTTCATCTATAAAAAAGGTTGTGACACCGGTTTTCTTTTCTCCATTTATAATGGCCCAATTAATAGGAGCAGCGCCTCGATATTGCGGAAGGAGGGATGCATGCAGATTGAAAGTACCATATTCTGGCATCGCCCAAACTGCTTTTGGCAACATTCTAAACGCAACAATAATTTGTAGATTAGCATTGAGTACTTTTAACTCGTGAAGAAAGTCCTCGTTTTTTAAATTCTTGGGCTGCAAAATAGTTAAGCCTTGGGATTCGGCATATTCTTTAACAGAAGAAGGACGTAACTTTCTACCACGACCAGCAGGCTTATCTGGCGCTGTAATGACACCAACAATGTTTTTGCCCTCTTCAACGAGTATTTTTAAAACACCAACGGCGAAATCTGGAGTTCCCATAAATACGATTCTCATCTCTCTAACTTGTTGTTCGCTTTCTATCAAAATTTCTTTCGTTTCTTAAATAAAGTATTCGTTCTTGCTGTTAATTTGAATCACTTCCGAAGCAATTAAAAGCTGTAGAACATTTAAAATTTTCTCCTCTGTAAAAGTAAGTTTTTCTGAAATCTCTCGCGAACTCATTTGCTTATCTTTTAGTGCTTCAATAATTTTTTCTGAAATAAGCTTTACTTTGAACTTGTCAACTGAGCTGTGGACTATAAGGCAGACAGAGCAAATTCCACAGCGCTCAGCATTATTTTCTCCAAAGTAATTTACAAGTTGAATACTTTTGCACACTTCATTATTTTCTACATAATTTATTACCGCAGCTACTTGCTCTTTCTTTTTTTTATTTAATGCCTCAACTTCTTTTGCCACTACATTTATGGTCTTGTCATCTTCTCTTGGGACCAGAAATGTTAATGAGGCATCTGTAACATGCAGTGTTAGGTCCAGTAACTCTTCTCGCTCCATTTTTTCTAATACCGAAATGATTACTGAAATTTCCTGCCCAGATTTTTTTGAGACAAGTTCCAGGTTGACGGGAGTAGGTGTTTCAAATATACCACCGTACAACCTCAATATAGTTTTCCCTACTACGGAAGCTGTCATGTCTTTTTCAAAATATGATAGGAGTAATTCTGAAGAAATCACAAAACGTAGCATCGACTTCCTACCAAATTGTTTCGATAATTGAACGATCCCAAGGCGATCTAACGTATTTAAACCATTATAAGTGATAAGACTATTTAGTTTATAAGTCTGGCAGAATTCAGAAAAACTAAAACTATGTTCTGTAAATTCTCCTTCTCCATAAGGAATATGAAAATAATTATGAAGGGTTTTATATACCTTTTTTAGGTCGGTAGGTGAAGCGAGTGAATCTACAAACTGTTTTTTCACGAGTACTTTGTCGTATGCATTGTGCAGTAAAACGGCTTTTGCCATTTTACCGTCTCTTCCTGCTCGACCTGCTTCCTGAAAATAACTCTCCAAACTTTCGGGTAGCTGGGCGTGAATTACAAACCTTACATTAGGGTGGTCTATACCCATTCCAAAAGCATTGGTAGCAACCATAGTTGAAACCTCCATATTTTTCCAAGCCGCTAACCGATTATCCTTATCGGTTGCCGAGACACCCCCGTGATAGAAGGTGCTTGAAATCCCGAAGCTATTTAATTGATTGGATATTTCGATTGCACTTGCGCGGCTTCGGACATAGACTATTGCAGACTCTTTATTATTTTTTAGGATACGTTCAATACGATATAGTTTATCGTTTTCCTCAAGAACTTGATACGAAAGGTTTCTTCGAAGAAACGAATCCTTAAAGACTTTTGGGAGTTCTAATTTAAGTTCAGAGATGGTATCTTCAAGTACTTCGGGAGTAGCCGTTGCTGTTAACGCTATTATTGGAACTAAAGGATGCAGTCCACGCAACACCTGAATATTTTTATAAGCTGGTCGGAAATCATTGCCCCATTGTGAAATACAATGCGCTTCATCTACCGCAATATAATTCACGTTCATTTGCTTAATCGCATTTTGAATAATTTCTTGTTGCAAGCGTTCTGGAGAGAGGTACAAAAATTTGTAGTTTCCGTAAGTCGCATTATCTAATAGCGTGGTAAGCTCATTGAACGAAACCCCTCCAAGAAGAGATAGTGCTTTTATTCCTTTATTTTTAAGACCGGTTACTTGATCCGTCATTAAAGCGACTAGTGGAGAAACGACAATACAGATGCCGTCATTTACTAAAGCAGGCACCTGAAAACATATAGATTTCCCTCCTCCAGTAGGAAGTAAGGCGACCGTATCTTGACCATTTAATAAAGAGCCAATTATTTCTTCTTGTTTCGATCTAAATGACGAAAACCCCCAATATTGCTTCAATATGTTAAGAGGAGTAGTCAAATGATCAAGAGAGGGTATTTAGAATAAAATCAACGCGGTTTTCTACAGAATCTCTAGGTACTTCTATGGGAGGATTACCAAAAGAGGAATAACAATTTAATAGGCTTTGATGAAGATTCGAGGCTTCTTCAAAAGTTTCGTAACGTTCACCGTCGCTTTCAAATATTTTTTTCCATGGAGGTAAGATAAATACAGCATCATATGGAGCTTTGTTACAGACTTCAATAAAATCACCTTCATATGCTTGGTTGAAAAAATCCATATACGCTAATACATCTGGGATACCTCGATCAAAAAATATATATGAAGTATCAAGTTTCAAGGAATCTTGATACTGCTGATTACGACCGTTAATTAGTCGTTGGTTAAAATTTAAAGAGTCATTTGCAAAGACAATAGGATTAGATTTTAAGTGATCTGTATCCTTGTCCTCAGTTTCTAATATAGTAAATTCTCGTATTATTTCAGGAAAACAGGAATAGTTCAATCTAATAAGATATTCTATAAGTGATGTTTTACCCGTGGCGGGTCCACCTGTGATGACAATTCTTTTTGTTTTCAATCGTTTGTATTTAATGAAATGTCTATTGACAAAAATTGCTAAAAGACAAAGTACGTAAATAATTATTGATACTGAAAGCCTATCTTTGCCAGATATGTTTGTATTAAAGAGGAATGAAGGAAGATAACAAAACAACAGAATTCTATAAAAGGTTGCGTGAGCAACTTGAGGGAGATACCAAATGGCCATCACCTTACCTCTTTAAATTTATTGTGCCAGCAAGCCTTGAAAAAATTGCTGAAATTGAAGCTATCTTCAATGGATCTGGTGCTGTAATTAATACACGAAATTCTTCGAAAGGAACGTACACTAGCATTTCAATTAAAGTGACGATGAAATCATCGGATTCGGTTATCGATAAATATCGTGAAGTTTCTAGCGTAGAGGGTGTTATTTCTTTATAAATTTAGTACTTTGCGTACCAGTTTACTTCGTAAATAGAGTACCCCCTTAAAAAATTACATTTTGATAGAAGACATTGAATACAATACAGAGCGTCCTAAGCTCATTATACCTGAATACGGTCGTCATATGCAAAAAATGGTAGATCAAGCCATTGCTATTGAGGACCGAGAGGAACGTAATAAGGTTGCTAAGAGTATTATTGCGGTTATGGGAAATCTAAACCCACACCTTAGAGATGTTCCTGATTTTCAACCCATGCTATGGGATCAATTGTTTATTATTTCAGATTTTAAACTGGAAGTTGATTCTCCATTTCCAATTCCTACTAGGGAAGAATTAGCTGAGCGTCCTGAGCCTTTAGAATATCCTCAAAATTTTCCGAGATATCGTTTCTATGGAAACAATATTAAACGAATGATCGATGTTGCCATAGGTTGGGAAGAAGGAGATAAAAAAGAAGGATTGGTTCTAACCATTGCTAATCACATGAAAAAGTGCTTCCTTAACTGGAATAAAGATACCGTTGAGGACGACGTTATTTTCAACCATTTGCTTGAGCTTTCTGATGGTAAAATCGACCTAAGAAATAGTAAGGAAGGCCTCTCCGCTGCATCCGACTTGATGAAGACAAAAAAGCGTTTCTCAAGTAATAGTTGTAATTCTGGTAAGAAGAATTACAAGAGCAATTCTAACAACAGAAACAATAATCGTAAGCGTTATTAAATTATTAGTCTAATTTATGGGAACTTTTCAAATTGAAGGTGGGCATAAACTAAAGGGTGAAATACATCCACAAGGGGCGAAAAATGAAGCTCTACAAATCCTTTGTGCGGTATTGTTAACTTCGGATGAAGTTATTATAGAGAACATCCCTGATATAAGAGATGTAAACAAACTTATTGGCATCCTAGGAAATCTAGGTGTGAAAATTCAGAAGCTAGGAAAGGGGAAGTTTGCGTTTAGACCTGACGACCTAAACCTAGACTATTTGGAATCTGAATTATTCAAAGAAGAGGGGAGCTCATTAAGAGGCTCAATTATGATCGTTGGGCCATTGTTGACTCGCTTCGGAAAGGGTTATATTCCAAGGCCGGGAGGTGATAAGATTGGTCGTCGAAGATTAGACACCCACTTTGAAGGCTTTATAAACCTTGGAGCAAGATTCAGATATAATAAAGAGGAGCGCTTCTATGGAGTAGAAGCTCCAAATGGTCTTACAGGGACTTATATGCTACTTGATCAGGCTTCGGTAACCGGAACGGCGAATATTGTAATGGCTGCGGTACTAGCAAAAGGCACAACAACTATTTACAATGCGGCTTGCGAACCCTATTTGCAGCAGCTTTGTAAAATGCTAAACTCAATGGGAGCAAGCATCTCTGGTGTTGGATCGAATATGCTTGTAATTGAGGGGGTTGATTCTCTTGGAGGCTGTACTCACAGAGTATTACCAGATATGATAGAGATTGGAAGCTGGATTGGATTGGCAGCTATGACCCATAGTGAAATTACAATTAAAGGTGTGAGTTGGGAGAATCTTGGTTTAATTCCAGATACCTTTAGAAAATTAGGGATTACACTGGAAAGGCGAGGGGATGATATCTTTATTCCTGAGCATAGCGAATATGAAATCCAAGGCTATATAGACGGTTCTACCTTAACGGTCGCAGATGCACCTTGGCCTGGGTTTACACCAGATTTATTGAGTATTGTTCTAACTATTTGTACACAGGCAAAAGGAAGCGTGTTAATACATCAAAAAATGTTTGAAAGTCGTTTGTTCTTTGTCGATAAGTTGATTGATATGGGAGCTAGGATTATCTTATGTGATCCACATCGCGCGACTGTAATTGGGCATAATTTTACTTCAGATTTGAAAGCAACAACGATGGTTTCTCCAGATATTAGAGCTGGGATATCATTACTTATTGCTGCTTTGTCGGCCAAAGGAACTAGTATTATTCATAATATCGAACAAATTGATCGCGGTTATGAAAATATAGACGAAAGACTACGTGCTATTGGAGCAAAGATTACAAGAATAGAGGGATAAGGAGCTTTCCTTTTATTTGGAAACGAAACAGGTATAGTTATAAATAACAACATCTCGCCAAATGTGGGATGTTGTTATTTTCGAATACATTCAATTAAAAAAGAATAGCTTCTATTAGAAACTAAACGTTTCTGTTTTTGTTTATTTCATCCTGTAATTTTCTCCTTAACAATTGTTCATTTTTTAAAGTTTTCTGACGATGAGCGTCGAATTCAGTTTCGGTTTCAGTTAGTTTAAGGCGAGTGGCTTTCGTAACGGCATGACTACTTTTAAACTTATAAAACAAGAAGCCTAAGATTAAAAGAAGACCTGCAATAATAGACCACATGATTAAGTTGTAGGTAGATTTTTTAGTCAGCATACCCAGAATTTCTATACCATCCTCTTTTTCCTTGGAAGTAGCGAGATTTGTTTGGGTGGTGTCAAGATCTTTCTTTAAAGTAGCTATTTTAGTTTTTTGCTGATCAATTTCGGTATAGGAGTTATTAATTGTATTTTCTAAAGCGTTTATAGAGTCTAATATGTTCTTCCGAAGGGCATAAATCTTTGCTCTCTTAATAACTTTAAACTCTTGATAGTTGTTAGATTTATCAACAACATCTACGAACTGATTTTCAATAGTATTTACTTTCTGTTGGGCAAAAATGATAGATGAAAATAGGAGAATAGTTAGGAGAGGGAAAAATTTGGTTCTCATAATATAGTGGTTAGGTCTGTTCTGTCAATTTAACAGTACAAGAGTAGAAAAATTGTGGGAGACGATCCAAATTTAGGGGATAATTAAACTTTTTTTAACAACTATCTAGCCTTCATTTCGAAAGTAGTTTAGCGCCCCAGATGGACACTTTTTTATCTGCGAGATGATTCTTTGAGTAGTAGCAGCATCCATATCGATCCATGGAATTACAGATGTTCTAAATACAGCCGATAGACCTTTGGCACATTTTTCTGTGTGAATACATACTTTGGGTTTATAAGTAACGGTGATTTCACCGTTGGTGAATTCGTTTACGAAGGTTTCCATAAGCTTACATTTGGGGTTATGTAAATGCCAATTGTTTATTTATATCGATAAATATATAAAAATATTCGACATAACAGTTTGTTTTGAAGGAAAGATCGCGTTAACTATTTGATTTACAGTTTGTTTAGTCGTTTCAAGTCCTCTGTATATTGATTTTACTTATAAATAAATTACTACTCATAACTCATTGACTTACAGCACGCAAAAATTTATTCATATTTTTTTGATAATCGAAATCAACATTTGTCATCGCAGCAGTCATCTTCCTTTACCAGTTTACAACTTACTACTGCCAGTAGACAACCTATAATTGGAGCTGTAATGTAAACCCAAAGATGCTCTAAGTGTTTGGAGATTAGTGCAGGAGCTATAGAGCGTGCAGGGTTCATAGAAGCACCGGTTATAGGGCCGGCGAACATTGCTTCTAGTAATACCACTCCTCCAATTGCAATTCCAGCAATTACCCCAATCTCTTTAGATCCAGTAGAAACGTTAATGATTACTATCATTAGGAAAAAGGAAAGTAAAACTTCGAAGATAAAAACTTTTAAAACACTTAATTGTGGCATGGTAGCTCCTAGAAGTTCATTCTCAGGAAATAGAAAAAATAGTATCCCGCTGGCGACCAAAGCACCAACAAGCTGAGAAATTACGTAGGCGGGAACTTCTTTCCAGGAAAATTTTTTTGCATAAGCAAAGGCGATCGTTACGGCAGGGTTAATATGTGCTCCACTAATATCGCCAAAAGCGTAGATCATTCCCATGACAATAAGGCCAAATGTAACTGCAATTCCCGGATGGGTTACGGCTCCATTTGTAAACTCATTTATTATGATCGCCCCTGTGCCGCAAAATACAAGTGCAAAGGTACCAATTGCTTCTGCTATATAACGTTTCATTAGGCAAAGGTAGGATAGTTATTCAAACTTTTTTTAAGTTTTTGTTAACTATTTAAAATGGATGGTATCGTAACTTCGTAATATCGTATAAAAATTTAAAAACACTACAGATGAAAAAATTTTTCCTTTTTGTTTTTGCGGTTGTTATAGTAGGAACTATAGAAGCGCAAATTAAGACTCCAGCACTTAGCCCATTTCAAAAGATTGAGCAAAAAGTTGGTTTAACAGATGTTACCCTAGAATATTCCAGACCAGCTATGCGTGGTAGAACCATTTTTGGAGGTCTTGTTCCTTATGGCAAACTTTGGAGAACGGGTGCTAATGCAAATACTAAGATAACATTTAGCGACGATGTTGAAATAGGTGGAAAAGCCTTAGAAGCTGGATCTTATGCAATTTATACCAAGCCATCTGCTAAGAGCTGGGAGGTTATGTTTTATTCTGACTCTGACTACGGTGGAACTCCAGATGAATGGGATGATAATAAAGTAGCTGCTTCACTCACGGCAGAAGTTTATCCTATGCCAATGGCTGTTCAATCTTTCACAATGACCTTCGATGATTTAACTAAAGACTCTGCAAATCTTGGTATGATTTGGGAGAATGTATATGTTGCGGTTCCAATTAAGTTTCATACAGACAAGGCGGTTTTTGCTAGCATTGATAGAGTGATGAACGGACCATCTAATAGAGATTATTATTCTGCGGCGGTTTATTATTTGGAATCTGATAAAGATATCAATCAGGCAAAAACTTGGATCGATGAAGCCATTTCTATGCGTGAGAAACCATCTTTCTGGTACCATAGACAGCAATCACTTATCTATGCCAAAGCTGGAGATAAGAAAGGGGCAGTTGAGGCGGCAAAAAAATCGCTAAAACTGGCTAAAGAAGCGGGTAATGACAACTATGTCGCTATGAATGAAAAGTCCTTGAAATTATGGGACGGACCAATGACTGCAGACAAATAGGCAAGTAATCATTTACTGTTATACAAAAATGCCTCTTATGTGCTACGAGAGGCATTTTTTCACTTCATTGATGATTGAGTGCGTCTTTTTTTATTGGATCAAGAGGTTTTGTTAAAAATTATCAGGATTAACTTAATTGGTCAGATTCAAATGCCACCAGAGTCTTCTGTATGGAATTGGAAAGATTATTGGAAACGTTGGCTTTATTCGAATATTGGGTCCAGTTGCAAACGACCTTTTTTATTTCTTCAATTATTTTTTCACCTTTTTTAATATTGTTAGCCACGGCTATTTTCATTAAGTCAGATTTACTGATTTCCTTGTGTTTACCATTAATACTCAGTGTATGCTGGCTTACCCACACATTTGTCGGGTCATAGGAGTAGCATACATCATAAGCTGGGGACAGCTCCCATTGACCGTTTCGTTTGAGCCTGAATGAAAAGTTTTTGGTATGATCATCATAGTTGGTAGCCATTACATTAAAAACCATTCTCCGAAACATTTCCTCAGCTTCCGGGTATGTCATTTTAAGAATTCTCATTGTTTGAAAAAGTTGCTCATAGCTATAGCCGTGTAAATTGTTGTAATCGAAATGTTGTATTCCACAAAATGTTTGAACATGATGTTTCACGTTATTTTCGCTACGGTCAAATCGTTTAGTCATAAAATGAGCTCGGTCATTTTCTTCAAATAACTCACATTCCATTATTTCTATATTGCAATCCTTTGCCATTAAATAATAAGCATATTCAACCCTGCCAAACCCATGGCTAGAACCAAATTGGGCATCGCTTACTCCATCCAGTTTAATGAGCCAATGCTCAAAGCCTTTTGGAGCATTGGTTTGACCAGATCGCACCTCGCCAGTTTTTCTGTTGTATGCAATTACTGCCTTGGGTCTTGCTCCTCCAGCGGATGTTCCAATCTTCAGTATTTCACCCATTGCGTTTTGATCGTCCTCTTGTAAGTTTATTGCAAGATTCTCCCGGTTGGACAACATTTTTTGAGCAGCGTGTACCAAGCTTTTTATTTCTATAGCGAATGTTTGTTTACTAGTTTTTAATTGAGTTGGCTCAAATTCTAGAGCACCCATTCCTCGATACCCGATAAAGCAAAGCTGTTCAACAGGATTCATACTGTTAGGGGGTCTACCATTTTGAGCGAGCCAAATATTTATTAATTGATTTCCATACTTGTCGGGTAGTGCATCTGCTAATAACCCAGGTAACCCCTTAAAGGTTGCAATTTCTTCGCCTTTTCCTTTACGTAATTCTGGGAAGCTATAAATTCTACTTCCATTTCTAATAGGCATCTTAATTGGTGAAAGGTCGTAGCCTTTGGTGGTAAATTTTTCATGGTATTGAAAACTTGCCAATTGTTGACTTTCATTCCACCTCACTGCACCAACTAATTCTCCCCATATTTTCACTTCTGCTACATCTACCATCCTAAATCGTGATTTGAATTAGGGTCTTTGCTTTTATTACTGGAACGTTGCCTTTTGTTTTTTTGGAGTTTGGCATATTCGATTGGACTAATTTCATTTTTTACTTTAAAAATGTCCATTATATACAGTAAGTCTAATACGCGTAAAACCTGTATCAAGCTAATTAGGGATATTTTCTCACCACGTTCTAATAAACTAAGGGTAGAGCGGCTTATGCCTGCGGCTTTGGCTACTTCGCTTTGTGACCTATTTTGATTTAACCTATTGTGTTGTATAAATGTCCCAATTGTTTCAATCAAAGATTTGTCATTCATTGAATCCCAATTTATGTATGAAATATCATTCATAGTATTGTTTTTAATATGATAATGTATGATTATTCATTCAAATATAATAAATAATTTAAATAAGATGCAAGTCAATGTATTAAATCTCATTCACAGAGGTATAATTATAGCTTTAATGTATGAATATTAGATCAATAAATTGATAATTATATGGTGATTTACTAAATTTTATTCCGAATATAAATCTTTAAGCACATTCGGAAAATCTCGTTTTAGGATAGTGATTATTTGGTCGTCAAGGTTTGACTGAATATAAGGAGGCATTTTTAAAAGGAATAAACCGCTTAAGTGTTACTACTTTTTGCTTGGAATAATCTTTTATTCTAAAAGTTGAATGTGTTCCACCTATTTTTGATTCTTTATGGTATTCTATATGTTGTAATGGAAAACCTACAAAGTTTGAAAGAACTTCTTTGATATTATGGTTATTTAATAGCATATCATTGTAACTCACATTTAGTTCTTTTTCAGAATTACTATAGGTGGACTTGCAACAAAAAAGTGGACATTTAGTTAAGAGTCATGCTGCTACTTTTTGATTAAACATTTCGATTTCAAATTCTTCTATAGTTTTATACCCCAAAGTGGAGTGTATTCTTCT
>MAAC01009916.1_pt1 | contig 14159 bp, 9 predicted proteins | sample 1115981 | NCBI WGS metagenome assembly MAAC01 (sample SAMN04961126, study PRJNA320927) | seawater metagenome | isolation source: sample BD02T64 sea water enriched with oil for 64 days | place: USA:Gulf of Mexico | collected 2013-07-27 | reverse complement strand
CTACGCTACTTGCAACGCTCTTATCTCTAGCAAAAGCCTCTAATTTACCAAAGCAGTTATTAAATATGCCAATTACTCTAACGTCGGGGGAGATTGTGACTCTGAAACAATATCAGGGACATAAACCAGTCTATTTAAAATTTTGGGCTACGTGGTGTGAACCGTGTCGTGAGCAAATGCCCCACTTTGAACAAATTACTCAGCAGTACAGCGACGACTTAATGGTGATAGCGATTAACTTAGGCATCAATGACGACTTAGCTGCCGTGGGTAAAATACAAGATGAATTTAATTTATCAATGCCAATGGCTATCGATAGCAGCGGTGATTTAGCGCAAGCTTTTAGGTTACTTGGCACTCCCTATCATCTACTATTCGATAAACAAATGAACTTAGTTCACCTTGGCCATGAAGACGACTCAGTTCTCGATAACAAAATTGCCCTCATTAGTCGTGAAAAGCCGCTCGATTTACTGGCCGACGATGCCATGACAGAAACAGCGGAGCTGCTGACCCTTAACCTTAATGAGAGCAAACCTCACGCACTATTTTTTACCGCGACTTGGTGTGACTGGTATCTTAAAGACTCGCGCTCAGCCGTATCACAACAATGTATCGCCGCTCAACAGTCGGTTAACCAATTCGCTCAGCAATTTGAAAATATTGCATGGCAAGGGATCATCTCTAGACTGTGGACTGGCGAAGCAGAGCTAAGCCGTTATGTTAAGAAATATCAGATAAAACATCCCATTGCTATCGACGCTAGCAATACCTTGTTTCATCAGTACACAGTTAAAGAGTTGCCAAGTTTAGTGGTGGTAAAAAATGGTAAAATATTATTTAAAACCTCTGACTTTTCGAATCAAGAATCCCTAGCTAAACAATTATCATTGCTATAACCATGATACTTCAAGATGAGAGTTTCAGGGCAGTTTTAGGTTTACCAACTAAAGCTGCCCACATACGAATACGAAGAATAACTTACGTAAATCTAAGCTGAATTATCGGTTATATAGTCATAAGATAAGTGAGCAGTTTATTGACACTAGCTTGATGCTGGCTCTTGACAGGATAAACTACGCAAACGTTTCGCATCAACGGAGGATCTAATAATTGTCGTACTCCAAACCCCCTTTTATCTTCAGGCAAGGTATACTCTGGCATTAAGGCTACGCCTTTACCAAGCCGAGCCAATTCTAAAATCCATTGTTCATTATCACTACGATACACCGCATCCAACGCGATATTCCGTTGCGAGCAAACCTGAGTAAGATCATGACGAAACTCACAGCTCAATCTATCTAAATACACTTGATCTTTCAAATCATCAAGACCAATATTATCTCGTTGATTCAGTTCATGATCTTGAGCAAGGGTGAAATAGTAATTTTCATCATATAGTTTTTGTAGCGTTAAGCCATTAGCTACGTTATGTATTTCTGAACTAATCACCAAATCTAAATCACCTGCATCCAGTTTTTTAAATAACTCAATGTCACTTTGTACGTAAACTTCCAGTTCAGTGCCCGCATTATTCATTTGAAATTCTGCCAAAGCTTTTGCCAATAACTGGCTGCCGATGGTATGCATGATGCCAATACGTAACGGGATTTTATCCAATTCACTAAAGCGTATTGCTGCTAACTTGGTGGTATGCATTTGTTCATAAATTTGCGCTAGCTTTGGCGCTAGTAAACGACCTAATGCGGTGAGCTGACAGCCAGCACGGTCACGAATGAATAACGGCCCACCCAATTCTTCCTCTAGTTTTTTAATTGCCTGAGTTAACGAGGGCTGCGAAACAAACACATGCTGAGCCGCTTTGGTGAAGTTACCTTTCTGCTTAACCGCGAGAAAATAGCGTATTTGATAGAGTTCCATCAAAACATTTTAGTGCTTAATTCTACCTCCTGCACGTTTGTATAGGTATTACCTATGCAAGAATAGAAAACAAGTATTATCTAAAGGATTTCGTCATCGTTATTATAGCTTCAGCACTTAAGAATGATAGAAATAAACTATCCTTTTGGTGAGTCAATTATTGGAACTATACAGGTAAATCCTAGGAGAATTTTTATGAGTATTAACCAAATTAAAATTAACGCTAAAACCCACGGTATTTTAGATTACGCCACGGTTGCTTTATTTGCATTAGCGCCATCTTTATTGCCTTTAAATGAGCTGGCGGTAATTATTTCTTACTCGCTTGCTGTCATCCATTTACTGATGACCATTCTTACTGACTTTTCAATGGGGATAATTAAAGTTATCCCCCTAAAAATTCACGGTTATGTCGAGTTTGTTGTTGGCATTGCTATTCCGTTATTACCCTTTGTTCTTGGTTTTGAAGGATTAGATCTTTATTTTTACCTTATTGCAGGTATTAGTATTTTTATCGTTGCCCATATCACTGAGTATAAAGAAGACAGGCAGCTTAATGTTTAATACCTTTATACACTTTCCTGCTGATTTTCTATTCATTTCCTTACTTTTTCACGTTTTTCAGAAATCCTTCCCTTTTTCGGTATACCCCACACTTAATAACACACCAACCAAGACCATATTCGTTTAAAATCAACGACTTGAAATTTGGCACGTATTTAGCTTTATGACATTAAGTTAATTAGCATATTTTAATACCGTTTAGGGATCATCATGGATATAAAGATAAACACTCAAGTGAAAAAAATTTCATGGTTAAAGCGCTCAGCACTTCTTACCTGTGTACTCGTATTTTTATTTTGGCAACTTAGCAGGCCCAGCTCAGACATCAAAATAGCCAGAAGTGAAATTCGAGTTGCTTCAGTAAAGCAAAGTAATTTACCTTTTACCATTTCTGGTTTTGGGAAATTAATATCTAAACATAAACGTTTATTAACATCACCCACGGTAGCCACGGTTGAAGAAATTTTAATTTTACCCGGTACACAGGTAACCGCTGATACTGTAATTATGAAACTAAGTAACCCTGACTTACGCCTGCAAATAAACAATGCCGAAATGGAGCTTGCCAGACACAAAGCGAGTTTACGTGAATTGAAGATTAATCAAAAAAGTGCCTATTTAGCACATCAGGTAATATTGGTGCAGATTAAGGCTCAATTAGCGGCGGCTGATTTAAAAGTTGCAGCACAATCTAGCTTAGCCGCTAAAGGCATAGTGTCCTCGCTCGATTTTAAGCGCTCACAATTAGCAGCAACACAACTGGCAGAGCAACTAACGATAGAGCAACAACGATTAACGCATTTACAAAATGCTCATCAAGAAAAAATCAGCGTACAGGCTCAATGGGCTAAGCAGCTTGATGCCAACTTAGCTTTAAAGTTATCTTTGCAAGCAAGCTTAGTGATCCGTGCCGATATTGAAGGCGTTTTACAATCTATGCCCGTTACCTTAGGACAAAGTGTCGCAGCAGGTGAACAACTCGCACTGGTAGCGAGTAATAAAACCATGATCGCGCAATTACAAATTCCAGCACGGGAAGCGCAAGATATTGCCATTGGTCATCAAGCTGAAATAAATACTCGCAGCGCTTTTGTTCGAGGTGTCGTAAACCGTATTGATCCAGTGATCACTAACGGTAGCGTAATTATAGATATTGATATCACGGGTGCCCTACCCCCGAATGCTCGGCCAGAACTGAAAGTTGAAGGCAAGATTGAAGTGGGCATGCTTCACAATGCTTTGTACGTCAAACACCCTGTTGGTGTAAAAGCTAACTCAAGCAAGCAGCTTTTTACTTTACTTGCCAACCAACAAACCGCAACATTACGCACCATGAAATTTGGTCGCGTTATTGGTAATAACATCGAATTACTCTCTGGCGCTAGCGAAGGCGAACAATTTATTGTTTCAGATACTTCTAGCTGGCTAAAAAATCACACCCTATCAATAACAGATTAATAATAACGAATTAACAAGGACTAAATCATGAATAAACAAGCACTTATAGAATTAAAAAACATTAGTAAAGTCTATTCAAAAGTAGACATGGAAACCCATGCCCTACGTGACATTAACATGGCTATTTACCAAGGTGATTACATTTCAATTTCTGGACCGTCAGGCTGTGGTAAATCAACGCTACTGTCAATTTTAGGTTTATTAGATACCCCAACCGATGGCAGTTATCTCATCAAAGGGCAGCAAGTCGCTAACCTAACCAATGATGACAGAGCTGAAATTAGAAATTTACATATCGGCTTTATTTTTCAGGCATTTAATTTAATTGATGAACTCAGCGTCTATGACAATGTTGCTCTGCCGTTGAAATACCGTGAGCCTAAGTTATCTAGCAAAGCAGTACATGAGCAAGTGATGAGCAGTTTAGAAAAAGTAGCCATGCAGCATCGATGCTCACACAAACCCAACCAACTTTCTGGCGGCCAACAACAACGTATTGCCATTGCTCGCGCCTTAGTTGGCAAGCCCAGTATATTACTGGTAGATGAACCAACGGGTAATTTAGATTCTAAAAATGGCGATCTGGTGATGGCTTTATTAGATAACTTAAATAAAGAAGGCACCACCATTTGTATGGTTACCCATGATCCAAGATATGCCGATCATGCCAAGATTAAATTGAATTTATTAGACGGAATTATTTTAGATAAGCTTTCCTTAGATTCCTCATTAGATTCTTCATTAGATTCTTCATTAGACTCTTCATTAGATAACGCCTTGCAGGAGGCGGTATGAGATTTTTAATTAACGAAATAAAAACCACCGCAGCCAGCTTATCTCGAGTACCTGGTTTTGTACTCACTACCGTGTTTACTTTATCCCTCACTTTAGGCATTTTATTGGCGGCCTTTAGCCTTAATCATTTATTAATATTTAAAGCGTTACCTTATCAAGACGCTGATCGCCTTATTTTGCTAAAGCAAGAAATACAACAAGGTGAAACCGTTTATAGAGGTTCGCAGTTTTTTGTTGCGCAAAACTTAATGTATCAACAGCAAAAAACCTTAGAAAAAATGTCGCTTATCTACCGTAATCGTGCGGTGTTGGCTAGCCATGGTGACAAACCATTAACCGAAGTGAGCTTTGTTACCCCTGAATATTTCGATATATTGGCGACCCCCATGGTATTGGGCAGGACGTTCAATCAACAAGAAAAAGTTGATAGCAACAAACCCAGTGCCGTTATCAGTGAGCACATCTGGCAAACGTTATTTGACCGCGACATTAATGTATTAAAGCAAAGCATTACCCTAGGTAATCAGCAATATAGTATTGTTGGTGTGATCTCAAGTGCCTTTATTGAACCCAATCTTTTTGAAGAAGAAGAAAACAGTCAAGTTTGGTTGTCGTGGGACTTTCATGGCCAAGATATGCAAAGCTGGAACAACGCCTATTCAAATACCGCAGCGTTAGGAAAAATGCTGCCTGGCACCACAAAAGCGCAAGTCAGTGCTGACTTTAATCAAATAATTGAGCCTATGTTTCAGCAAAATGGTCGTGTTGGTAAAGAAAAACATCAAGCACTCGTAGCCTACTTTCAAGACCTGCAAACAGCCATCATTGGTGATAATAAATACATTGGCTTGCTAGTCTTATTAGGCGCCGGGGTACTACTGCTTATTGCCTGTGCCAATATTGTTAATTTGTTTTTCTCTAGGGCTGCCCAACGACAGCGGGCACTGGTTGTTCAAGCGACGTTAGGGGCAAAGCTGAAGCATTTATTCTTCAATATTTGGCTAGAAAGCTTGTTACTGTGCACCACGTCTATGATCATTGGTTTAATCATTGCTGCTTGGTGTATTGAACTATTACGTATAACCGCAGGAAGCGTATTACCTCGTTTATCCGAATTATCATTAGATATAACCGCTGTCGCTTTTGCGGGTTTATTAACACTAACCTTATCATTGATATTTGCGTTTATTACCTTAAAACTGATTAACTACAAGCAACTTATTTCGCAATTACAATCGAGCGGCAAAGGCAGTGGCGCGCAAGTAAACAGTAAGGTGCGTAACCTATTGGTCGCCAGTCAAATTTGTTTGGCGACGTTATTATTATTAATAACCTCATTAATTATGAATAATGCATTGCAGGTTTTGAACCAACCACTTGGCTTTGATGAGAGTAATTTATACAGCCTTAGATTAGATATAGGTGATGGCTATCCTGAGCAAGAAGATAGAATGCAACTTTCTCGAGAGCTAATGCGTGAATTGCAAAATATTGATGGCGTTGAACAAATATCGCGGGCGATAAACCCGCCTATTCGTAATGGTTTTTCTAGCACTCGCCTATTTAACGGCAATGAGATCTCTATGGGGCAGTTTCCTTTTACTACCGTAGATACTCATTATTTTAATACTATCGGTATAAAAGTGCTTGCTGGCCGTACATTCACAGAGCAGGAAGTGAGAAACGACGAAGACCCTATAATATTAAGTCAATCAGCGGCAAAAAAAATAACTAGTGAGAAAAATATCATTGGTAAAATAGTTTACTCCGGTGGTGGTACTGCGTACAGAGTCGTGGGTGTTGTTGAAGATGTTTACAATCCTTTTAGTGATGATAAATCAAAAGGCGTAAAGATGTACTTCACCTTTTCAGCCTCTAAAACAAGTTTTAATATCAAAATGCAAGCAGGTAAAGTGCTCCATAAAATAACCGTGCTTAGCTTATTGGATGACAAGTTTGCTGATTTAAGAGTGTGGAATTTCACTTCGGTATCAGACATCTATGAAAGTTTGGTTTATCATAATAAATTGACGTTATGGTTGAGTTTAAGTTTAGCAGTTTTCGCTTTATTACTAGCCGCCGTGGGCATTTATGGTGTGATTAGCTATAACAGCCAAATGCGTCGCTATGAATTAGGTATTCGCATGGCACTGGGTGCAAAAAGCAAACAAATATTGACCGATTTTATCAAAGAATCATTTGCACCTATTGCTTCAGGATTTGCGCTAAGCATACTAATAGCGGTAATGTTGTACGCTTGGGCTCAACAACACATTAGTCAATGGTTAACGATTGATTGGTTAATGACCTTGAGCTGTATACTTTCATTAATTATTATCGCATTAGCCGCTTGTTATTTTCCGGCTAAAAAGATCATAGTCTCAGATCCAATTAAGGCACTAAGAAACGAATAATAATGGCGATAGAGTGCAGTAATAACATATTTACTGCGCTTACTTTGTAACCATTCACCTATCGTCACCCTCGAAGTGTTTAAATCGAGGGTCTAGTGTTAATTAACCAAGATTCCCGATTTAGTGACTACGGGAATGACGTACCTTACAGAGGTAACTGAATAGATACCTTACTTTTTTATAATAAAAATAATTAAAAGTAAACTCATACAAAAAAGGGCAAGATGAAAAAAACAATTATGGTCGTTGATGACCAAAGTGATCTGAGACTCTCGGCTAAATTTATTCTAGAAAATTACGGCTTTGCGGTTATTGAAGCTGATTCGCCCCGACGAGCATTAGATAAAATAGCCGATCAGCAAGTCGATTTAATGTTGCTCGATATGAATTTTCAGTACGATACCACATCAGGTCAAGAAGGCTTGGATATGCTGAAAAGCTTAAAAAACAAAAATTACCACTTTCCTGTCATCGTTATGACAGCTTGGTCTACCATTGAAATTGCCGTTGAAGCGATTAAACTTGGCGCAAAAGATTTCATTGAAAAACCTTGGAAAAATCAGCGCTTAATCCGCTTAATTGAACAACAATTTCAATTGGGCTCGGTGCAATTAGAAAACAAGCGTTTAAAAGCGCAGCGCCCAAACAACGAAATATTTATGCTCGGCGAGTCCGCCGCAATGCAGTTAGTGCTTGCTCAAGCAAAAAAACTCGCCGTAACAGATACACCGATATTAATCACGGGTGAAAATGGTACGGGTAAAAGTATGCTGGCCAGTTATATTCATCAGCATTCTGCTCGCCATAATGAAAGCTACGTAACCGTGAACATGGGTGCCATCCCTGAAACGCTTTTTGAAAGTGAACTTTTTGGCCATACCAAAGGGGCTTTTACTGATGCTAAAAAAGATCGCATGGGCCGCTTTGAAGCCGCACAATCTGGCAGTTTATTTCTCGATGAAATTGGTACTATTCCGCTAAACTTGCAACCAAAATTATTGCGTGTACTTGAGTCGGGAGCATTTGAACCCGTAGGCTCAAGTAAAACATTACAGGCAGAAGTCAGGTTAATCGCCGCCAGTAATATTGATTTTCAACAAGCCATTGCTCAGGGTGAATTTCGTCAAGATTTATATTATCGCATTAATACCATAGTGCTTGAGATCCCGCCATTGAGACAGAGAAAAGCAGATATATTGCCATTAGCCCAGCACTTTTTAGATGAAAAAAGTCAGAAATACCATAAACGTGATTTGTTCCTATCTGAGCAAACCAAAAAAGCGTTAAGCCATTACGACTGGCCCGGTAATATTCGTGAGTTGAGTCATGTCATTGAACGCTCGGTACTGCTAAGTGACACCAATGAGATTCAGATCACGGGTTTAAATGATCAGCTCGCACAAAGTCGTAATACTGAAATGCCATTTATGACCATAGATGAAGCAGAGCAGCAGTTAATTAAGCAAGCCCTACAAAAATCTCGAGGCAAAGTCATTGAGGCAGGGGAATTATTAGGTTTAGGAAAAAATGCTATTTATAGACGATTAGAGAAATATAAAATTGACTCAAAAACGTAATACTCATGCCAATGCTAACATTAGTTTAGAACGACGTTTTAGCGGGCTTATTATCGCCACTTTAATTCCTAGCGTTGTACTGTTTATCGCCACAGGGCTTGCGTATGACTTTAAATTGCTTGGCTGGTCAACGTTAGGTTTATTACTAGTCATTATATACGCCTGCCTCGTTGTAGCACTGTACCGTTTAGTCATAAACCCTTATTACAGCTTAACCAGCTTAACTGAAGCACTAAAAATGGAAGATTATAGCCTTAGAGCTAAATCGCCATTTAATCAGGGCATAGTCGCTAAATTGTATGGTGAATTATCAACCCTAAGCCAAAGCTTACAAGTAAATAAAAGTCGCTATGATCAGCAAATGTTTTTACTGTATGGCTTAATTGAACAACTCGAGTCACCCGCAATAATTCTAGATCAACACGATAAACTTCAACATGCCAACCCCGCAGTAAGCCGTTTGTTCTCAGTACCTTGGCAAACATTAAAACAAAGCTCAGCACAAAAATTAGGGTTAGTTAAAAGAAATGGTTTTTGGCATTTTGATGAGAGTAGCCCACTTAATATAGACAGCAAGTGGCAAATTAAACAAAGTGAGTTCAAAGAAAATAACAGTAATTATCAACTACTGATGTTGAATAATATTAGCCACGAGTTACAAAAAAATGAACAACAAGCATGGCAAAATATTATCCGTATTCTCAACCACGAAGTACGTAACTCGTTAACGCCAATTTCTGCATTAAGCCAAAACTTACTGGAAATGCCCAATCTCAGCCCCGAGCAATGCCAACAAGCCATTAAAATTATTGATAATCGCAGTAATAATCTCTTGCAGTTTATTGATAGTTATTCAGATCTAGCCAAACTGCCACCGCCTAATATTCAGCCGTTTGATTTAGCAGAGCTATTACAGGGTATTACCAATCTAGTACAGCAAGTGACGGTTAGTCTACCGGGTTCTATATTCATCAATGCTGATAAAACTCAGTTAGAGCAAGTACTGCTCAACCTAATTAAAAACGCTAAAGAAGCACAGAGTTCAAACAAAGAGTTAAGTAAAAAGTCAAGCCAAAGCCAAAATCTAAACCAAAACAAAAACAAAAATATAGAGGTTCAGGTATTTAAAACGGCTCAGCAGGTCGTTATTAAAGTTTTAGATCAAGGATGTGGCATTGCCAATACCGCAAACCTATTTGTCCCGTTTTACACAACCAAAACGACAGGATCAGGTATTGGCTTAGCCTTAAGTAGACAAATAATAACAAACCACAAAGGCGAGCTATCCTTAGTAAACCGAACCGACAGACAAGGCGCCATTGCGACAATTAGTTTTCCGATTTACCTTTGCTAATATATTGATAAGCAACAGACACAACAAAAGCTACTGACGAATAAACTCACCTATGAGTTGATAAGTTTCTTCACATTCTTGTGCAACCAAACTATCAAGCAGCATATACGCGTGAATCATGCCATCAAAAGAATGATGTTCTACCTTAACGCCTACCGCCTGCAATGCTTTGGCATAAACAAAGGCTTCATCTCTTAAGGGATCACAACCTGCACTAAAGATAAGTGTTTCAGGCATATTTGCAGCCATCTGCATAAATAATGGCGAGACATTTTTGCGTGGTTCATTGTGCTGAAAGTAGCTGTCAAAATACCACTCAACTTTACTGGTTTCTAATAAAAATCCCGTACCATTTTCATCAATTGAAGGGTTATCCATAGTGTAATCAACACTGGGGTAGACCAATATTTGTTTGTCTATATGCACCGCATCATTGTTAATATTGTCACTGGCTAGAGTGGTACAAATGGCGCCACCTGCGCTATCACCAGCAATAATTAATTGTTGATTGTATTTTACTTGCGTCAATACTTCTTGGTAGTGTGCTAACGCATACTGACTGTCTTCAATACCCGCAGGATATGGGAACTCAGGTGCCAACCTATATTCCACCGCAATGACAACACAATGTCCCGCTTTGGCAATTTTTCGACTGATAGTATCGTACAAAGCAATATTGCCACACATACCACCACCACCATGATAATGCACCACCACAGGTAAAGCGTCATCGGGTGCTGGGCTATAAACTCTAACGGGGATATTGTGCGTAGCAGTAGCAAAAGCACTTTCTTGCGCGTAAGCTAGTTCTGGCCCGTCACCTATAAAGACACTCAGTTTTTCCAGATTTTCTCGCACTAAGCTTGGCGTAAACTGCACGCCATTTTCTTTTGCTAGCGCAGCTGCCGCATTAGCTTGTTCAATAAACTCATTAAGTTTTGGAGAGATTATGCCTCGCATGATGATTCCTTTCTATTTGTTAATGTTGTTGTCCCTTTAGCCGTTTCAGGCAAAAAGAAGCTCCCTAAGAAAAAGGTACTACTTAATACGGTGATCAGCATAAAAGCGGCACTAAAATCACCATTATTGATATCAACCAGCTTACCAAAAGCCCACAACGCCACAGTAGCGACTAAATAACTAATAGAGTAAAACAAGCTAAATACTACCGTGACTTTTTGTGCGGTCATTTTGGGTAATTCATGGGGAATGGTCACTAAGGCCGTGACAGGGAAAAAGATAAAAAATCCTAGTGCCATTGCCGATAGCGTTTGCACTAAAGCTGAGCCACTAAAAGACAAACCGAACACGGTTAACACAATAATTAAGCCTGACCAGCGAATAACAGGAACGCGTTGGCTAATTTTTTTACTATAGATAATGCCCGCTAAAGTACCAACAATACCTGAGCCTATCACTAAGGCACTTTGACTAATGCCCGCTTTCGGGTAAAAGGTAAACAAGCAAATATAGAAGGCTAAAATCCCTGAGTAAGTTAGCGCATAAACCCAGTTAAACTTGTCTTTTAAGCCATCAACATAGGAGTAATTTGTTGCTGGTATTACCTTCTTACCATCGCCTTGAGTTTGCTGCTCTTTATCTTTGCTAAGCAACCAAACTAAACTCAGCCCAATACTCGCTAAAGAAAAAATTAATAAGGTATTTTGCCAGCTACCCGTTAAGCTATTGAAATTAGTCATTTGCCATAAAATAATGCCAGTACCAACATTAAAGGCAACGGCATTAATACCATTGATGGTTGACCTTTCTTCGGGTGCGAACCAAGCCATGACAATCGGGTTAAAATAAACAATCATAAAAGCACCGCCAAGCCCCATTAAAAAACGGCTCACTAGCAATAACTCATAATTGGGTGCTAAAGGCGTTAATAAACCCACTGAAATGAGTAGACCCGAGACAAAAAATGCTTTTTTAACACCCAGTTTTAGCGCTAACCAAGCGGCAATAAAAGTACCGACTATTTTAGCTAAAGTCACCGCGCCACTGATAAAGCTAGCTGACGCTAAACTGTTTATATTCATGGCAGACATGATTTGGTTCATGCTTGCTGTACCGCCTACCCAAGCCATAGCAAACAGGGTGTAGCTTATAAAAACCAATGCCGCTATAAGGTACTTATTGTTTATTTTACTTACATTCATAGGTGTTAATTCAGTTACAAATTATTACTTTTAATCAGCTTACTGCACAAATTCTGACAATGATGTACTACCTTCGTTCCCTGTGTTTATTTTTTACTCGTGATATGCTGTTTCAAGCACTATTAAATACCTTTGTTCGGCGCTTTACCTACCTGTAGAGCGACAACTCATACTTAAAGGAATACCCGTTGTTAGTTTGGCTCTCTCTCGATACTTGGTTTATTTCGTTATTATCTATAGCTTACTTGATGCTGCTCTTTGTTGTTGCTTACTGGGGGCAAAAACAAACCAACAATAAATGGTTAAAACACCCATGGGTTTACAGCTTATCTTTGGGGGTAAGTTGCACCTCTTGGGCGTTTTACGGCACCGTAGGTCAAGCCGCAACAACAGGAGCTTGGCTAGCTCCGGTCTATATAGGTTCAATTCTTTGTTTTGTTTTAGCTTGGCCAATGTTGCTAAGAATTTTACATATTACCAAGCAACAAAATCTAACCTCTATCGCTGATTTTATTGCTTGTCGCTATGACAGGTCACCACTAATTGCCGCCACGGTCACTTTAGTGGCGCTACTGGGCACTATTCCTTACATCGCTTTACAACTGCGCGCTATCAGTACTAGTTTTGATCTTGTTACTGGTTCATACCAGTCAGGCATCAGCACCACCTTTGTTGTGACTATTGTATTGATTATATTCAGCATTTTATTTGGTGCTCGACAAGTTGTCATTAATAAACAAAATCAAGGCTTAGTATTAGCGATTGCTTTTAGCTCGGTGGTGAAATTATTTGCCTTAACGGCTGTGGGTATTTTTGCGACTTTTTTTGTTTTTGACGGCGTCAGTGACTTATTAATACAAACAGAGAATATTAAACCGTCGGCACCGTCAAGTAATGGTACTTATTTTGCCATTTCTCAAGCTATTTTAGGCATGATCACTATTTTCATTTTGCCTCAGCAATACCATATAATGATGATAGAAAATCACCACGAGAAAGAGTTGAAAACTGCCCGTTGGCTCTACCCTCTGTACCTTATTCTTATCAATTTATTTATTTTACCTATTGCACTCGCTGGGCAAAGCCTTTTCCCTGGCGGCAGCGTTAACGCTGACACTTATGTGATAACCATACCGTTATTTTTTCAGCAAGCTTGGTTAGGCGGTTTAGTTTTCATTGGCGGCTTAGCGGCGGCTACTAGCATGGTTATTATTGCCACCGTGGTGCTAAGTACCATGGTTACCACTGAAATTATTAACCCGCTTTTACTACGCCATAAAAGCTTTATGGTTAAGCAAAAAAATCAACTCTCTGGTTTACTGCTCAATTTACGCCGCATTGCCATTGCGCTTTTACTGCTGCTGGCTTTTATTTTTGAGCGCGCCATTGCTGAGCAAAATCACTTAGCAGGTATTGGTTTGTTGTCTTTCGTGTTGCTCGCCCAATTAGCTCCCTTGGTTGTTGGCGCACTGTACTGGCGCAAGGCCACCAGTAAAGCCGCCCTCACAGGCTTGGTGGTCGGCAGTAGTATTTGGTTGTATACCTTATTGCTGCCAAGTTTATTTCCTCAATCAACCTGGCTAACAGCAGGATTGTTTGGTTTCGCTTGGTTAAAACCCTATGCGTTATTCGGTGTCACGTTTTTAGATGATATCAGTCATGGTTTATTGTTTAGTTTGCTGGCCAATACTGGTTGTTTCATCGGCATTTCTTTCTTTGGCCATCGTAGCGTAGGTGAAAAACTACAAGCGGAATTATTTATTAATAAACAGCAAAAAACTTTGGAGCACGAGCTTAGCCATAAGGATCTCTATCAACTATTACAACGTTTTGTTAACAACGAAGCCGCCAATACCTTTAAGCAATATTACCCTGAAACCAGAAAACATAGCGCCGCCAACGACAAACTCTATAACTATACCCGGTTACAATTAGCCAGCGTTTTAGGCTCAGC
>MAAC01012953.1_pt2 | contig 14178 bp, 16 predicted proteins | sample 1115981 | NCBI WGS metagenome assembly MAAC01 (sample SAMN04961126, study PRJNA320927) | seawater metagenome | isolation source: sample BD02T64 sea water enriched with oil for 64 days | place: USA:Gulf of Mexico | collected 2013-07-27 | reverse complement strand
TTCCATCACCGACAACAGGATCTCATCGCCGGCTTCCAGCCGCGGCATCGCCCAGCCGTAAGCCACCAAATTGATGCCTTCTGTGGTGCCCGAATTGAGAACGATCTCGTCTTCAGACCCGGCGTTCAAAAAGCGTGCAATGGTGCCACGCACAGATTCATAGCGTTCCGTCGACAGATTAGAAAGATAGTGCAAGCCTCTGTGAACATTAGAATATTCTTCTGCGTAAGCGCGTGTTACCGCGTCTATTACACATTGGGGTTTCTGCGCAGAAGCACCATTGTCCAGATAGACCAGCGGTTTGCCGTTCACCTCACGGCTCAGGATCGGGAAATCCGCCCGGATTGCATTTACATCATACATCGCTCACCTCGTCGCGGGCGCGGCCTGCTTCTAAAAGCCCGGCCACCAGAAAAAACAGAAATGCCCCAAGAGTCAGCGCCGCCACTGCGCTTTCAGCGGCTCCAGGGGCAGCCAGTCCTTTGACCATCCCCCAAAACAACCACAAAGGGCTTGCGGCCAACATCGCCCAGAACAGGGCAACCCGGCTGCCATATCCGGTGGTACCCATGCCGACGACGCGGGTCAGAAGATACAGCACAAACGCCAGGATATAGGCGATCAACGGGAAAGCCATCAGCCAGACCATGGCGGATATCGCCAGCAGCGCTTGCAGCGGGATCGCGGGATCCAGATAGGCCTGGCGCGCCAGAGCCGGCCACTGAGATGCAAAGATTAAAGCGCAGGCCAGCAGCAGATAGACCACCATAAGATCTTCGCGCCGCCCCATCTCCAGCACCCCGCGCACGGCCTGGCGCGGGGCGCGATAGGTCTTCAGAACATTGCTGATCAGAGCCATTATGCACGCCGCCGTGACAGCCAGCCTTCAAGGCGGCCACGTATGTCTTCGGCCAGCGAGGCGTCTTCAATCTCAGCGATCGCATCGTCGAGGAAAGACAAGATCATCATGTCCTGCGCAGCGGCCAGAGGTACACCGCGCGACCGCAGATAGAACAGCGCATCTTCGTCGATGGCGCCAGTGGTCGATCCGTGCGAGCACGCAACATCATCGGCGTAGATTTCCAGCTCCGGTTTGGCCAGGAACTGGGCATCATCGTCCAGAAGCAATGCTTGAGAAATCTGATAGCCATCGGTTTTTTGCGCGTCGGCTTTGACCAGAATTTTGCCCTGGAACACGCCCTTGGCACCGTTGCGCAGCACCTTTTTGAACACCTGACGGCTTTCACAATTCACGCTGTCATGGGTGATGAACACCGTGTCATCGTGGTGAAAATCGCCGTCCCCAAGCGCAGCACCGGCCACATGGGCCGAGGCATCGTCGCCGGTCAGCTCAATCACACATTCGTTGCGGGTCAAAACGCCATTCACAGTCACAGTGAAGCTTTTGAACTGACTTTCAGTACCAAGGCGGGCGAAAATATGGGTCGCGGCGCGGCGCTCATGGTCCCGTCCCTGAGCACGTATATGGCTGAAACGAGCACGATCTGCGACATCGACTTCCAGCACCATGTTGAAACGCGCGGCTGCCGGGCCGTTTTCCAGCAGGGTCAGTTCGGCCTCTTCTTCCAGCCGCACCACGTGATGCAGCACAGCGTCGGAATTGTCAGCACTGTGAACATAGATCAGGCTGACGGGTTTTTCGACTTTCCCGGTAACACGGATCAAGATGCCGTCTGCGACTGTGGCGGTGTTCAGGGCCGCAAGCGGGCGCTCAACCGGTGACTGCCCTTTTGCTTCCAACACGCCAAACAAAGCGCTGGCCCAGTGGGCATCCTCAGAAGCAGCCGTTTCCAGGCGTTCGATTTCAATGCCCGCGAGTGCAAGATCATCGGAAGCAGACGCGTCAAACACACCATCTACAAATACGATTTTCAACCGGTCAATATCGCCAAAGACCGGGGATTCGTCACTTTGCAGCACCGCTGCGGACCTGACATCGACCTGGCTCAGACTTGTGGGATCGGTGTATTTCCAATATTCATCCCGCCGCCCCGGCATCCCCATCACCGACAGGCGTTCCGCCGCAGCCGCGCGGGCCAGTGCGGTCCAGCCGGATGTTGACACCACCGGCAGCACCGCCATCCGCGCAACGGCTGCGTCGCGTTTTGCTTGCAGAACCGGCATTACGCAAACTCCGCCAGAATGTCAGCATAGCCGTTTTCTTCGACTTCCAGCGCCAGCTCCGGCCCGCCGGATTTGACGATACGACCATTGGCCATGATGTGAACGACATCGGGTTTGATATGGTCCAGAAGACGCTGGTAATGGGTGATCACCAGGAAAGACCGTTTGCCGTCGCGCAGTGCGTTCACGCCCTCGGCCACCAGTTTCATCGCATCCACATCAAGACCGGAATCGGTTTCATCCAGAATGCACATTTTTGGCTCAAGCATCGCCATCTGCAGGATTTCGTTACGCTTTTTCTCACCGCCGGAGAAACCAACATTGACCGGGCGTTTCAGCATATCCGCGTCGATTTTCAACGCTTTGGCTTTGGCGCGCACTTCTTTCAGAAACGCAGCCGCGCTGAGTTCTTCTTCACCGCGCGCCTTGCGCTGTGCGTTCACCGCGGTGCGCAGGAAGGTCATGTTGCCAACACCAGGGATTTCCACCGGGTACTGAAATGCGAGGAACAAGCCGGCAGCAGCACGTTCTTCGGGATCCATTTCCAGCAGGTCCTTGCCATCCAGCGTCGCGCCGCCCTCAGTGACCTCATAGCCATTGCGGCCGGACAGCACATAGGAGGTGGTGGATTTCCCCGACCCGTTTGGCCCCATAATCGCATGTACAGTGCCAGGTTCGACTACCAGATCAACGCCTTTGAGGATCTGTTTGTCTTCGTCCTGAAGTTTCACGTGGAGGTTCTTGATTTCCAGCATTTTATCTTCGTCCTTACGCATTCAGGAGGACACGTGCGCCGCACGGTCCCCTTGAGAATTTGACAGTATTTGTGTGTGAGTTAAACCGGCAGGGCCTGAAGTATGTCCTGCAGGGCCTGCTCGGTCTGAGCAGGGATGTAAAGCGGTGTGAACAGGCCGGGCGCCCGTTCCAGTACGGATGACTCGCCCAGCAGCACTGCGGCGGAACCCGCCATCATCGCATAGGGCATAAATCCGCGATAAAGCGACAGAATCACCATCAGCACCAGACCGGTCAGTGCGGCCAGCAAAAACGGGCTGTAGGTGGCAAGCGGTCCGGCCTGCGCCACCAGCTCTGCCAGCGGTCCGTCGGGCTGCAAAAACTGAAAGGCCAGCTGCCGTCCGATCAAAACAGCTCCGGCGCCCGAGATCAGAGCCAGTGAAAACCGGCCCGACCAGCGCAGAGCCCGTGTGAGAAACGGCGCGCGCTCCTGCAGAAAAACGCGGTTTTGCGACGCATCGTAAGACGAAGCGCCAATGTGCACAGTGCCGGTGACGTTGCCCCGCCCGGATTTTATCCGACTGAGACGCTCCAGAAACATGTCTTGATGCGGCGCCATCGCTGCCCCCTGAGTTGCCCGTATTCAACCGACAATTGTGCAGGGAAATCTGGCGAAAATATGGGGCAAAGATGGAGAGTTTCTGATCAGGCGCAGATTGTGCCCCCGCCGACCCCACCGGCTCCACATCCACGCGCTGCGTCCTCCCTGCCCGTTCCGGGGCGAAGTCCGTTGCCGCAAGTATGTCAGTGATCAACCGCATCAGCCGATCACCACCGCGGTTCCCGACGCCGACACCATCAGCATCGAATTGCCGATGACTTCATAATCGAGATCCACACCCACAACCGCATTGGCCCCGGCTTCTGCCGCACGCTGCTCCAGCTCTGCCAGAGCGGTTTCGCGCGCGTCCTGAAGCTTGTTTTCATAGGCCCCGGAACGCCCCCCCACGATGTCGGTGACGGCAGCAAACAGATCGCGCACCACATTGGCGCCCATGATGGCTTCGCCCACCACAATGCCTTTGTAGTCAGAAATATGATAACCCTCGACAGAGGGAGTGGTAGTTACGATCATTCGAACGGCCTCTTACTTCGGGTCTAGTGATTTAGGACCAAATGTACCTTCAGCGAAGCGTGTTTCAGCTTCGCACCTAAGTTTTTCGAGTTCATCCATAAGGCGCGTGACCTGGGCATCGAACTCACCAAAGACCGCGCACCCTGGGGTAATGGAGATTTCGCCATCCCTTGGGGAGGTGTGAACAGCCACATTGATGCGGAGTTCGAAACCCGAGCTTGTTATCGCCTCATCTTCAACCAGCTCGAATTGATCGGTGTTTGTCATTAGCCCACCGAGCCTTCCAGCGAGATTGCGACCAGCGCCTGGGCTTCCATGGCGAATTCCATCGGCAGTGCCTGCAGCACTTCCTTACAGAACCCGTTCACCACCAGCGCCACCGCTTCTTCTTCGTTCATGCCGCGCGAACGGCAGTAAAACAGCTGATCTTCATCTACTTTTGACGTGGTGGCCTCGTGTTCAACCCGGGATGAATTGTTCTTCACCTCAATATAAGGCACCGTATGGGCACCGCATTTGTCGCCGATCAACAGGCTGTCACACTGAGTGTAATTGCGGCTGTCTTTGGCGCGCGGATGCATTGAAACCAGGCCACGGTAGGTGTTCTGCGCTTTCCCGGCGGAAATGCCCTTGGAGACAATGCGGCTTTTGGTGTTTTTGCCCAGATGCACCATTTTGGTGCCGGTGTCGGCCTGCTGGTAATTATTGGTGATGGCGATCGAATAAAACTCGCCCTGACTTTCATCGCCGCGCAGGATGCAGGACGGGTATTTCCACGTCACAGCAGAGCCGGTTTCAACCTGAGTCCACATGATTTTGGCACGATCGCCACGACAATCGGCACGTTTGGTGACGAAGTTATAGATGCCACCCACGCCGTTCTCATCTCCGGGATACCAGTTTTGCACCGTGGAATATTTCACCTCGGCGTCTTCTTCGATGATGATTTCCACAACCGCCGCATGCAGCTGGGCCACATCACGTTTGGGCGCGGTACAGCCTTCCAGATAGGACACATAAGAGCCCTTATCGGCGATGATCAGCGTGCGTTCAAACTGGCCGGTGTTTTCCGCATTGATGCGGAAATAAGTCGACAGTTCCATCGGGCAGCGCACACCAGGCGGGATATAGACAAAGGACCCATCGGAAAACACCGCTGAATTCAGCGTGGCATAAAAATTGTCAGACGCCGGCACCACGGTACCGAGATATTTTTTCACCAGTTCGGGATGTTTTTTGATCGCCTCGGAAATTGAACAGAAGATCACACCGACTTTTTCAAGATCTTTCTGAAACGTGGTGCCGAGAGAGACGGAGTCAAACACCGCATCCACCGCAACTTTGCGCTCGCCTTCAGGCGCTTCGACGCCGGCCAAAAGCGCTTGTTCCTTCAGCGGAATACCCAGTTTTTTGTAAGTTTCCAGCAGCTTGGGGTCAACCTCGTCCAGCGACTTGGGTTTGACTTCCATGCTTTTGGGCCGGGCATAATAATAGATGTCCTGGAAATCAATTTCCGGATAGCTCACCATTGCCCAGGTCGGTTCTTCGATCTGCTCCCAGCGCTCAAACGCCGACAGACGCCATTCGGTCATCCATTCGGGTTCTTCGTTTTTGCCAGAGATCAGCCGCACGATGTCCGTATTCACACCCTTGGGCGCGTATTCCATTTCAATCTCGGTTTCCCAGCCGTATTTGTATTTTCCGGCCAGCGCACTCACGGCTGCGACAGTTTCGACTTCGACGCCGTCTTTGACTTTCAGATTTTCCACAGAACTCATCCTGATCGTTTCCTTCAACCTCCGGGCAAGCCCGGTATTTCTGGCGCGCTAAACGCGCCTGTAATTATGCAGCCCGTGCGCGGTGACGGGCCTGTGCTTTGATCCAGGCTTCGGTAAACCCGGTAATGTCATCTTTTGTTGTCAGCGGGCCAAGCGACACCCGGATGGCACTGCTGGCCCCGGCGTCATCATAGCCCATAGCGCGCAGCACTTTGCTGGCGTTGACTTTGCCGCTGGAACAGGCCGAACCGGCAGACACCGCAAATCCGGACAGATCCATCTGCATCACCTGTGTCTCGCCTTTCCAGCCAGGCGAAATCATGTTGCAGGTGTTGGGCAAACGCGCCACGCCCTGGCCGACAAAGATCGTGTCCGGCGCGGCGTCAGCGATGCTTGCTTCCAACAGATCACGCAGTTCCGCAATCCGTTCCCACACACCGTTGGCCAGATCCCGGGCCGCGGCCTCGGCTGCGGCACCAAAACCGGCAATGCCGACAATGTTCTCCGTGCCCGAACGCCGGCCCATTTCCTGACCACCGCCCCGGATTTGCGCCGGCACATCAAGCCCCTGTTTCAGCACCAGCGCGCCAACCCCTTTGGGCCCGCCCAGCTTATGCGCTGAAATCAAAGCCATATCAGCTCCGATCCAGTTGAACGCCAGTGGCATCTTGCCAAAAGCCTGGGTCGCATCACACAAAGCCAGCCCTTCAGGCAGTTTTTGCACCACACCGGTTTCCGAATTTGCATACTGAACCGCACTTTTGCCCGGCTCAGCAACAACCACCTGGCCCGTGGCATCCACCGGCAGATCCGTTTCCGCCCAGGCGGTGACCGCACCATGTTCCACTTCCGCAGAATGCAAGCCACGTCCTGCCATTGCCAGCGCTGCGGCCTCGGTCGCCGAAGACGTGAACACCACATCAGCACCATCAGCACCAAACGCGGCAGCGATCTGTGCGCGGGCCTTTTCGACCAGAGCTTTCGCCGAACGCCCTTCCGCATGCACCGAAGACGGGTTTCCCGACACATCCATTGCCGCCATCACCGCGGCGCGCGCCTCCGGGCGCAGCGGCGTGCTGGCGTTGTGATCAAGATAGACCCGGCTCATACGTCGTCCACCCCGTGATCCACCACATGAAACAGGGTTGGCACCGCCGGACAGGGCGCAAGCCCGTTGCCCACCACATCAGATAGCCTTGTCTGGTGCAAAAACACATAGACCTGCGCCGAAAGACCTTCCCACAACCGGTTGGTCATCGACTGGGCCCGGCTGCCGCAAATACCGCCAGACGCACCGGCACCCGTGTGCAGGGCCGAAACCGTTTCATCAACAGCCGCCAGAATATCCACCACCCGGATCTCAGACGCCGCACGCGCCAGACGATAACCACCGCCGGGACCACGCACCGATTCAACCAGTTCTGCACGGCGCAGCTTGACAAACAACTGCTCCAGATAAGGCAATGATATATCCTGCCGCTTTGAAATCTCAGACAGCGACAACAACGCCTCCGGCGGTTGCATTGCCAGATCCGCAAGCGCAACCATGGCGTAGCGACCTTTAGTACTGAGTTTCATGGCTCTGCTTTCGCAATTTCATTGACCTTCTCTGACCTGGACACTACTCCCATAGGACCCAGTTCCCGCATTCAGAGCGGGATTTAGAATTGTTCTAAGATGACTGAGCAAATTCGTCAAGAATAGATCGACACGGACAGGAGAGACAGGCACATATGCCCGAGGTTATTTTCCCAGGCCCAGAGGGCCGTCTGGAAGGACGCTATCACCCACAGAAGGATAGGGGCGCACCGATCGCAATTATCCTGCACCCGCACCCGCAGTTTGGCGGCACCATGAACAACCGCGTGGTCTACAACCTGCACTACGCGTTTCACAAAATGGGCTTTACGGTTTTGCGGTTTAATTTCCGTGGCGTCGGGCGCAGCCAGGGTGAATACGACCAGGGTATCGGCGAGCTGTCTGATGCGGCATCCGCACTGGATTACCTGCAGTCAATGAACACCAACTCCAAACATTGCTGGGTTGCCGGCTTTTCGTTTGGCGCCTGGATCGGCATGCAGCTTTTGATGCGCCGCCCGGAAATCACCGGATTTATCTCGGTGGCACCGCCAGCCAACATGTATGACTTCTCTTTCCTCGCGCCCTGCCCCAATTCCGGGCTGATCATCAACGGCACTTCCGACCGTGTGGCGCCGCCAAAAGACACTCATACGCTGGTGAACAAGCTGCACGAGCAAAAGGGCATCACCATCACCCATCAGGAAATCGAAGGCGCGGGCCATTTCTTTGAAGATCCGCATATGGACCAGATGATCGGCTCTGTGGACGGCTATGTGCGCCGTCGTCTGACCGAAACCACACGCTGATACTCCATACTGACTCCAGAGGCTGACATGGCACTGCACGAAGACCTGGCCGACATCCTGGCCAAAGATACAATTGAAGCCGCTGAGAATCTGGCGGATGAACGATTGATCGAAGAAATCGCCAAGCAGCTCGGCGCCAGTTCTACCACCATGGAAGAAGCGTTCATGACTTCAATCCGCGTCCGCCTGGCTGAAAAGCGGGCGCGGCTTTACCTCCAGAACAAAATCAAGTCAGGCGGGAGCCCGCCGGCATGAACCAGCGCCTCGACCAGCAGTTCGCCTTTCTTCTGGAAGCGGACAAGCTGAAGACCGTTCAGCGATCAAGTTCTTTGCTGGACAATTCCCGGCCCGAAAATTCCGCCGAACACAGCTGGCATCTTGCGCTCTATGCCATGTGTTTTGCGGATATAGCGTCGGCAGAAGTCGATGTGAACCGCGCCATCAAAATGCTTTTGCTGCACGACATTGTCGAAATTGATGCCGGCGACCATCCAATTCACATCGACGTTGATGATGCACATGTGGCGGTTATCGAACGTCGCGCCGCAGAGCGTCTTTTTGCGCTTCTGCCTGCGGATCTGGGCGACAACTGTCTCGCCCTCTGGCTGGAATTTGAAGCAGCGCAGAGCCCGGATGCAAAGTTCGCAAAGACCCTGGACCACAGTCAACCCATTTTCCAGGCCCTGTTCGCCAGCCCCAAACGCGCGGACCACACTGAAATCGTGCGCAACAACCTGCAGTCGGGCCGCGCCTCCCGTTTTGCACAGAGCTGGCCACAGGGCCATGCCTTTATGCTTGCGGCTCTGAACGAACAGAGCACCGCGCGTCCCGAGTGGTCGCGCCTGAAGGCCCAGGTGAATTTCCTGTGTGAAACAGACCAGCTGAAATCGATCCTGCGGGCCACGCCAATTACTGACAATTCACGCCGGGAGAATTCCGGGGAACACAGCTGGCATATCGCGCTTTATGCAATGACGCTGGCAGATCAGGCCGGCGACAGCGTGCAGATCGCCCGGGTCATTCAGATGCTGTTGCTGCATGATATTGTCGAAATTGACGCCGGTGATGCTCCGATTCACGGCGACTTTGATGCCGCTGAACAAGAGGCCAAAGAACAGGCCGCCGCAGACCGGATTTTCAATCTTCTGCCCGCAGACCTGGCGGCAGAATTCCGGGCGATCTGGGACGAGTTTGAAGCGGCAGAAACCGCGGACGCCGTGTTCGCCAAATCCATTGACCGGGTTCAGCCGCTGCTGCTGAACTTGGCCTCTGGCGGTGGCTCCTGGAACGACTACGACGTCACTCTGGCGCAGCTCGATCAACGGGTCGGCGTCAAAGTCATGCGCGGCGCGCCCGATGTCTGGCACCATGTTCGCGCCCAGGTCGCACCGTTTTTCGATTGACGCGACAAAATATTTTAACCGCGTCGGTATACAATCGCATACCGAACTTTCCAAACCACATTAATTGCGCTATGCAGCCCCCAACACATCAATCAACACAGGGGCAGCACTATGACCAGAATCAAGGTAGAAAACCCTGTCGTCGAGCTCGACGGCGATGAAATGACCCGCATCATCTGGCAGTTCATCAAAGACAAACTGATCCTGCCCTACCTCGACATCGATCTGAAATATTACGATCTTGGCATCCAGGCCCGTGACGAGACCGACGATCAGATCACCGTGGATGCGGCGGAAGCGATCAAAAAATACGGCGTTGGCGTCAAATGCGCCACCATCACACCGGATGAAGCCCGCGTTGAGGAGTTTGGTCTGAAGCGCATGTACCGCTCGCCAAACGGCACGATCCGCAACATTCTGGGCGGCACGATTTTCCGCGCACCGATCATCTGCAAAAATGTGCCGCGCCTCGTTCCGGGCTGGACCAGGCCGATTGTAATCGGCCGTCACGCGTTTGGGGATCAGTATAAGGCCACTGACTTTCATTTCCCCGGTGAAGGCAAACTGACCATGAAGTTCGTCGGCAAAGACGGCACCGTGATCGAAAAAGACATCTTTGATGCCCCGTCTGCCGGTGTCGCCATGGGCATGTACAACCTGGATGACTCGATCCGCGACTTTGCCCGCGCCTCGCTGAACTATGGCCTGCGTCTGGGCTGGCCGGTGTATCTGTCGACCAAAAACACCATCCTCAAAACCTATGACGGACGTTTCCTCGACCTGTTCCAGCAAGTGTTTGAGCTCGAATTCGAAGAAAAATTCAAAGCAGCCGGCATCACCTATGAGCACCGTCTGATCGATGACATGGTCGCCTGTGCGATGAAATGGAACGGCGGCTTTGTCTGGGCCTGTAAAAACTACGATGGTGATGTGCAGTCCGACACCGTGGCCCAGGGCTTTGGGTCGCTGGGCCTGATGACCAGCCAGTTGATGACGCCGGACGGAAAAATCGTCGAAGCCGAAGCGGCGCATGGCACAGTGACCCGTCACTATCGTCAGCACCAGGCCGGCAAAGAGACCTCCACCAACTCCATCGCCTCAATTTTCGCCTGGACCGGTGGTCTGAAGCACCGCGCCAAGCTGGACAGCAACGCCGCGCTGACAAGTTTTGCGGAGACGCTGGAAAAAGTCATCGTGGACACTGTGGAAAGCGGCCACATGACCAAAGACCTGGCGCTGTTGGTTGGCCCGGATCAAAGCTGGCTGACCACGATGGGTTTCCTCGGAAAGATCAACGAGAACCTCGGCAATGCTCTGGCAGACTAAAGCACTTCGATAGCAAATACAGAAAGGGCTGCCCCGCCAGGTGGCCCTTTCTGCTGCGCCAAACTTCTTCCATCAACTGACGGCAAAATTTCCGTGTGGACACCGGCGGTTTTCCAGGGTGAAAGAGCGCTATGACAGATCCAAAATCACATTCCGCATTCGAAGACCTCCAGGGCCTGCTGGCCGGCACGTTTCTCAGCGCTACCGCGCTGCTTCCGCTGACTGCCCTTGGCCTGGTGACCGGGCAGACCGCCGGGCTTGCGATCCTGCTGTCCTACCTGACTGATTATAGTTTCGGTGCGATCTTCTTTGTCATCAACCTGCCGTTTTTCGCATTGGCCTATCTGCGCATGGGCGCGCGTTTTACCATCAAAACCACCCTCGCTGTGGCGCTGGTATCGCTGATCGCGGAAACAGTGCCCAAATATGTTTCTTTCGCCGACATTCACCCGCTGGTGGCCGTTCTGATGTTTGGCACCATGTCCGGCGCCGGCCTGCTGGCCATTTTCCGCCACGGCGCATCGCTGGGAGGCATCGGCATCCTGGCGCTTTATCTGCAGGACAAAATTGGTTTCAAAGCCGGCTGGACCCAGTTGATTTTTGATGTGACCCTGTTCTCGGTCGCGGCAATCTTCTTCCCGCTGAAAATTGTTGCCTGGTCGCTGGTCGGGGCTGTGATTGTCAACGTGGTGATCGCCGTCAACCACCGCAAAGACCGCTATATCGCAATGTAAAGGACGCGAGCATGACCTATTTCTACCTGCTACTGGCCATCGTGATGGAGACGATTGGCACCACTGCGCTGCAGGCCAGCCAGCAGTTCACCAGGACGGGCCCCTCTGCCATTGTGGTGATCGGGTACGCCGCGAGTTTTTACCTGCTGTCCCTGACCCTGAAAGTCATGCCCGTTGGTATCGTTTATGCCGTCTGGTCCGGCCTTGGCATCGTGATGATCGCCGCCATCGGCTATTTTGTCTACGGTCAGAAGCTGGATATGCCGGCGATTCTGGGCATGGTTCTCATTTTGGCTGGTGTCGGCACCATCCATCTCTTTTCGGGATCGACGACGCATTAAATCGTGATTTCCCCTTGTGGGAACGTTGAAATGCGCTATCAGCCCCGCTTTCGGGCCAGTGGACGGATTAGCACTGGATTTTTGTGCGCGCCCGGTATAGGCCGCGCACAAACGTATAAGGGCACGCACCATGGACTTCAGAAATATCGCTATCATTGCTCACGTGGACCACGGCAAAACCACGCTGGTCGACGAGCTTCTTAAACAATCTGGCGTCTTCCGCGAGAACCAGGCTGTCAGCGAACGCGCTATGGACAGCAATGACCTGGAACGCGAACGCGGCATTACCATCCTTGCCAAAGCAACCAGCGTTGAGTGGGCCAACCACCGCCTCAACATCGTCGACACCCCCGGCCACGCCGATTTCGGTGGCGAAGTTGAGCGCATCCTGTCGATGGTAGACGGCGTAATCCTGCTGGTGGACGCGGCTGAAGGCCCGATGCCACAGACGAAATTTGTGACCTCCAAAGCCCTCGCCCTGGGCCTGCGTCCCATCGTTGTGCTGAACAAAGTCGACAAGTCTGACGCCGAGCCTGACCGGGCACTGGACGAATGTTTTGACCTGTTTGCGTCCCTCGGAGCCACCGACGAACAGCTCGATTTCCCGATCATGTACGCATCCGGCCGCAATGGTTGGGCTGACATGGAGCTGAACGGCCCGCGCAAAAATCTCGACGCGATGTTTGACCTGGTCCTGTCACATGTCAACGAACCCGCTCAGGTCCAGCGCATGGAAGAGCCTTTCTCGATGTTGGCCACAACGCTGGGCGCCGACCCGTTCCTCGGTCGCTTGCTGACCGGCCGTGTCGAAAGCGGTGTTCTGAAAGTGGGCGACACGCTCAAAGCACTGTCGCAGGAATCTGGCAAGATCGAACAGTTCCGCGCCACCAAAATCCTGGCCTTCCGCGGTCTGGAACGCACCCCGATCGATGAAGCCCAGGCAGGTGACATTGTGTCTGTTGCCGGTATGAAAACAGCCACCGTAGCAGATACACTCTGCGCTCTGGAAATCGACGAAGCCATCAAGGCACAACCAATCGACCCGCCCACCATCACTGTGACATTCGGCATCAATGACAGCCCTCTGGCTGGCAAAGATGGTAAAAAAGTTCAGTCCCGCGTAATCCGTGACCGTCTGATGAAAGAAGCCGAAACCAACGTCGCGATTCAGATCAGCGACACTCCTGGTGGCGAAGCGTTTGAAGTTGCAGGCCGTGGCGAGCTTCAGATGGGCGTCTTGATCGAAAACATGCGTCGTGAAGGTTTTGAACTGTCGATTTCTCGCCCGCAGGTTCTGTTTCAAAACATCGACGGTGTGCGTCATGAACCCGTCGAAGAAGTCACCATCGACGTGGATGACGAATATTCAGGCACGGTCATTGAAAAACTGACCGGTGTACGCAAAGGCATGATGACGGAAATGAAACCGGCTGGCGCTGGCAAAACCCGTATCATCGCCCATGTACCCTCGCGCGGGTTGATCGGTTATCACGGCGAATTCCTCACCGATACCCGTGGTACCGGCGTGCTGAACCGTGTTTTCCATTCCTGGGAATCCCACAAAGGCGCCATCCCGGGCCGTCGTGCAGGGGTGCTGATTTCGATGGAGAACGGCGAATCCGTAGCCTTTGCGCTGTGGAACCTCGAAGACCGCGGCAGAATGTTTATCGGTGCCCAGACACCCCTGTACCAGGGCATGATCATTGGCGAACATTCACGTGAAAACGACCTGGAAGTGAACCCGCTGAAAGGCAAAAAGCTGACCAACGTGCGGGCCTCCGGTACCGATGAAGCAGTGCGCCTGACCACGCCGATCACCATGTCGCTGGAAGAAGCTATCGCCTATATCGACGTCGACGAACTGGTGGAAGTGACGCCAAATTCGATCCGTCTGCGCAAGCGCCATCTCGACCCGCATGAGCGCAAACGTGCGGCCAAAGCGGCCCAGTAACGGTGTAATACCCGGATATACAAAAAGGGCGCGGAGAGAAATCTCCGCGCCCTTTTTCGGTTTGATCACGCGAAACCGAAGCTAAGTCGCACTGCAGACAGGTCAGTCCCGGTGTTCGTTTTCTTCAACAATCACCAGGTCGCGCTCAGAGGCGCCACGCGCATGGTCCAGTGCCTGCTGGTATGCGTCGGAGTTATAACAATCATGGGCGGCCTGTAACGACGGGAACCGCGCCACAACATT
>MAAC01019244.1_pt1 | contig 14185 bp, 13 predicted proteins | sample 1115981 | NCBI WGS metagenome assembly MAAC01 (sample SAMN04961126, study PRJNA320927) | seawater metagenome | isolation source: sample BD02T64 sea water enriched with oil for 64 days | place: USA:Gulf of Mexico | collected 2013-07-27 | reverse complement strand
TAGGGGAATCTGGGAAAATCTGCGCGATCTTAAGGCATTTGAGGGCAATAAGCATGACATTTGGCGATTGCGCCTGAAGCCATCAGATGGGCCGGAAGCCTTGGCACGCCTTGACGTAATCAATGCCGTTATGGATCACGGTGGTGGGGAGGTCTGGCTGGAGCAATCCGTGGGATCAGATGTGCGGGCGCAGTTGAATGGTATGTTTTATGACGCGCAGCTGATCCGTGGTGAGGGTGGGCCGCGTTTTCAACCGCAATCACCTGTATTAGCGAAGCTTCAAGCAGGGCTGCGAGCGCAGTTTGACCCGCGCAACATCTTTAACCAAGGGATGATGGGGTAAATTATGCAAACGCATTTCTCTGACGAACAATTGCAAAACCCCGCGATGGAACGCGCGAATGAAATTTTGCGGGCCTGTGTTCATTGTGGATTTTGTACCGCGACCTGTCCGACCTATCAGGTGCTTGGGGATGAATTGGATAGTCCGCGTGGGCGGATTTATTTGATCAAGGATATGTTGGAAAACGAGCGTGTGCCGGATGCTAAAACTGTGCAGCACATTGATCGATGCCTAAGCTGCCTTGCTTGCATGTCGACCTGCCCGTCGGGGGTGCATTACATGCATCTCATTGACCACGCGCGGACCTATATCGAGGAAAACTACAAGCGCCCGTTGGGGGATCGTTTGTTGCGACGTGTTCTGGCGATGGTCTTGCCTTATCCCGGGCGCTTCCGCCTAGCGCTTTTGGGTGCAAAAATTGCGCGACCATTACGGAGGTTTATCCCAGATCCGCGTCTGCGTGCGATGTTGGAAATGGCGCCCAAACAAATTCCGCCGGTCAGCCGCAATGACGACCCGCAGGTTTTTGCCCCAGAAGGGGTGCGAAAAATGCGGGTGGCCTTGATGACAGGCTGTGCGCAAAAGGCGCTGAATACGGATATCAATGACGCGACCATTCGTTTGCTGCGTCGTCTGGGCTGTGAGGTCGTGATCGCTGATAAACAAGGATGTTGCGGCGCGTTGACCCATCACATGGGGCGCGAGGCCGATAGCCATGCTACGGCCGCAAACAATATCGAAGCCTTCCTTAATGAGGATCGTAACGTGCCGTTGGATGCAATTGTGATCAACACCTCTGGCTGTGGCACGACGGTGAAGGATTATGGTCACATGTTCCGAAATTCTGACCTTGCTGCGGATGCAGCACGGGTGTCTGAATTGGCCTGTGATGTTTCTGAAATTCTTATGAAATTGGATGCGCCCGCGATGAATACGGATCATCCGGCATATGGCATGCGCGTGGGCTATCACGCCGCCTGTTCACTGCAACATGGCCAACAAATCAAAACCCACCCGAAAACCTTGTTGAAGAATGCTGGTTTCACTGTGGCAGAGCCCCGCGACGCGCATTTGTGTTGTGGTTCGGCGGGGACGTATAACCTGATGCAGCCGGAAATTTCGAGCCAACTGAAGGCGCGCAAGCTTGAAACCTTGGCCGAAATCAGCCCCGATGTGATCTCTGCGGGCAACATTGGCTGTATGATGCAAATCGGTTCTGGCGCCAAGGTACCCGTTGCGCATACGGTAGAACTGCTTGACTGGGCAACTGGTGGCCCTGTGCCACCTGCAATCAACCAAGCGCGTAATGGTAGGCCGTTGGAACCTGAGGTGCCACGTCTGCGCTAATTCAGGGGAAACTATGCGCCTTTTCGTCCGCGCAATAACGTTGTTTTTGCTATGTGCCGGCGCGCTTCCGGCGCAAGATGTTTTGCCGGAACAATCCCCTCTACGGCCCCTTATAACCGGTAATGATGTGCATGGTTGGAGCGGGGTTGGGCGGTTGGTTATCGCAGACCAGCTGATGTGTTCTGGGGCGTTGATTGCTGAGGACATTGTTTTGACAGCGGCGCATTGCCTGTTCGACCCTGAGAACGGTGCGCCTTTTGCCCCGCAAGATATTGAGTTTCAGGCCGATCTGCGCCTTGGGCGTGCGTCAGCCTCACGTAAGGTGCGCTATATCGCTGTGTTGCCCGAATATGACCCACGCGGAGACCGCGGATCTCAAATTGGCGACGATATTGCGCTTTTACAGTTGGAAAGCCCTATCCAAAACATTTCTGTTGTGCCGTTTCCTGTCGGGCAAAGTCCGCAGGAAGGCGATAGCGTTGGTGTTGTATCTTATGGACGTAGCCGTGCGAATAGCCCCGCGTTGGAGAGAGCTTGTGATGTGAAAGCACGTGATGAAACGGCATTGATATTGGGGTGTTCAGTGGATGCGGGTTCCTCCGGCGCGCCGGTTTTAAGTATTGTAGATGGGGTTGTATCGGTTGTGTCTGTCGTATCGGCGCGGGGCGAGCACGATAATCTACCCGTGGCAATATCGACGGTCTTAGATGGCCGGATTGACCCATTGCTTGCTGAAATCGACGCCCTTCCAAAATTGCCGGGCCAAGGTCGCAGCCGGCTTATTCAGATTGTTCCAAGTGCATCGCGATCTGGATCTGGCGCCAAATTCCTACGGCCCTAAAACCTATTAGGTCGGGGGTTGTAACCGGGAAAAAGCTTCATATCTCAAATGGTGACCGGGTGCCAATGTGGGCCGGGTCTGTAACTGGCCTGTCCCTTCGGAAGGCCGCTATTGTTATCGCTATGAAAGGGTAACCCTATGAGAACTTTTGATCTTTCCCCGTTGTACCGTGCCTCTGTTGGATTTGACCAAATCGCCGATATGATGGATCGCGTCTCAAGCAAAGATGGCACGCAGCCAACGTACCCACCCTATAACATTGAGAAGACCGATGACGACGCGTATCGAATTTCCCTTGCCGTTGCGGGCTTTTCTGAAGATGAGTTGAACGTTGAGGTTCGCGAGAATGCCTTGATCGTATCTGCCCGCAAAGCACCGGAAGATGGAGACAAAACCTGGCTGCATCGTGGCATTGCAAACCGGGCGTTTGAACGCCGCTTTCAACTGGCAGACCATGTTCACGTACAGGGTGCGAGCCACGAAAACGGCATGCTCCACATTGAATTGGCCCGTGAAGTGCCTGAGGCATTGAAGCCACGTCGCGTTGAAATCGCATCCACCCGCCAGCCTGCACTGCAAGCGGCCGAATAAATCTTCTTGTAAAGTTCCCCCGAACGTATTCCCGTGCGTTCAGATTAAGGCGTGCCCTTGCGGGTGCGCCTTTTTTGTTGCGTGGTGGGTTTGCATTTTCTGTTCGACGCCGTCAGAAAGGCAAAAACGGAGACCGCGAATGAAACCTTTTCTAATCCTACAGTTGCGCCCTGAAACGGAAGCTGCAGACGATGAATTCGGGGCATTCCTGAAGTTTGGTGAATTGCAAGAGGACGAAGTACATCGCATCCGGCTGGATCTTGAAAAACTTCCACAAGACCTTGATCTGGATTCTTATTCAGGCGTGATTGTGGGTGGTGGCCCGGGGTGTGTGTCAGATTCTCCTGATGAAAAAAGCGAGATGGACGCGTTGATTGAACGTGAATGCCTGTCGCTGATGCCAGAAATTACCGCGCGTGATATTCCGTTTATGGGCTGTTGTTACGGTATTGGCATTCTGGGGCATAGCCTTGGGGCCGAAGTCAGCAAAAAATCTTGGGGCGAGGTCGCAGGCACGGCGCAGTGCGAAGTTGTTGCATCTGATCCCTTGGTTGATGGTTTGGTGGAAAATTGGCAGGCCTTTGTCGGCCATAAGGAAGCTTTGCAGGAGCTGCCAGAGGGGGCCGTGCATCTGGTGACATCGCCAAGTTGCCGCTATCAAATGATCCGATATGGGCAAAATGTTTACGCGACACAATTCCACCCGGAAGCGGATGCGGATGGTTTCGAAAATCGGATCAATATCTATAAACACAAAGGGTACTTCCCGCCAGAAGATGCAGAGCGGCTGATTGCCATGTGCCGGGCGGCGGATGTGTTTGTTCCGGAAGAGATTCTACGCCGCTTTGTAGCGCGTTATCGTAGTGTTTAGGGCCGGTTGAAAGGGGGAGGCGGCTGCCTGCCCCCAATCCGTGCAAGACGGATTCCCCCGGGGATATTTTCAGAACCAAAATGTGAGATCAGTTCTGCGATAGGCTTTGTGCAAGGCGCATTAGGGTCACAGCTTGGGCACGATAGCCGAAGTTGTCTTCTCCTTTATTGGCGTTGGCCAGTGCGATCGCTTGGTCATAATCCCAACTGCCAAGGTAGTCGGTGCCTTGCAGAAGTTGCGCGAAACCAGCGATGGAAACTGCGAAATTTACATCGGTTGAGGCAGTCGTGGTAGTTGCCGTGATCGGGGTTTCAATCAGGTTGCTGGTATCCTCGCCCGGGTTTTTGTAACGCAGACGCAGGAAGCCTAATTCATCACTGTTTGGTGCCGTCGTTTCGGCGCCGTATCGTAACGGATCATTGAGCACAGCATCGGATCCAACCGGCGTGACCTCATAAATCGCGGTGACAGAATGGCCTGCTCCGATCTCGCCCGCATCCACGGTGTCATTGTTGAAGTCCTCACGGCGTAAACTGCGGGTTTCATAGCCAATTAGACGGTATTCCGCGATCTCGGTCGGGTTAAATTCAACTTGAATTTTGACGTCATTGGCAATCGGGAACAGGGCGCCTGACATCTGATCCACCAGTACTTTCTGTGCCTCTTGCAATGTGTCGATGTAAGAGGCCGTACCATTGCCGTTCTGCGCGAGGGCCTGCATGGTGGCATCATCAAGATTACCGCGACCAAAACCCAGAACCGACAGGTATGTACCGCTTTCACGTTTGTCCGCGATGTAGGTTTTCAATGCTTCAGGGCTGGATAGGCCGACGTTGAAATCCCCATCTGTCGCGAGGATCACGCGGGAGATTTCGCCGTCTTCCGTCATGCCTTCTGCTACTTGATAGGCCTGTTGTAATCCCGCTTGGCCAGCGGTAGAACCACCCGCGCGCAGATTGGTCAGGGCGTTCAAAATTGTGGCGCGTTCACTGGCCGGGGTCGGGGCGAGAACTTGGCCCGCAGACCCTGCGTAGGTGATGATCGCAACTGAATCTTCAGGGCGCAACTCAGACAACATCAGACGGAAGCTTTGAACCAGAAGCGGTAGTTTGTCGGGGTTGTTCATAGAACCGGATGTATCGATCAGGAATACCAGATTCAGAGGGGGGCGATCATCTATTGCAGGCATGTCCCCTTGGATCGCGATATGCACAAGCTGCGTGCCGTCGTTCCACGGCGTTGGCGTGACAGTGACCGTGCTGGCGAAGGGCAGGTCATCCATTGGCGGCGTATAATCATAAGGAAAATAATTGATCATTTCCTCAGCGCGCACGGCGCCTGGTTGGGGTAGATACCCTTGTGTCAACGATGAACGCACGATGGCATAAGAGGCCGTATCCACATCGATTGAGAAAGTGGAAACGGGTTCCTCACTGGTGATCTTCAATGCGTGGGGTTCTTCATTCGCGAAACTTTCAGTATTGGCTTCTGGCGTCGGCATGATGTCCGGTTGAACCGGTGACGGAATTTCAGTGTAACCAGAAATCGCGCCTGAACTTCTTGCCACGGGAGGTGAACTTGCCATCTGGTCGCTGGCAATCATCAGCCCGCCTATGGCCGCCTCTGGGGCTATTTCGATCACAGGTGCAGATTCCGGCAGAAGTTCTTCGGTAACTTCTGCATGGGCGATTGCAGTGCCTTCATCGGACTTTATATCCTGAGTGATGGCAACCGGCTGGGGGTCGGATTTCTGTGCGGTACGCAGGTCTTGCATATTCACATTCGGCAACACCACAAACAGGGCAAGGCCAAGGGTTGCAATACTGGTGGTCGCGGCGAGGGCGCTTTTGGTGGAAAGAGATTTAAGCATATTTCTTACTCCTGCAATGAAGCCCAGTTTTTCGGGGCGGTCGGGAATAAGACGTGCGGCATCGCTTGATCCTTGGCGGGCCGCGTGAAGTTTTTCGAAATTCTGTTCTGACAGGGCGATATTGGCGTCGCGTTTCGCATCATCGGGTGCCGGGGACGCGCCATGCATGGCGTTTGTCAGTTGGTCGAGGTCAAAGTCATCAGTCATGAGGACGCCTCCTTTTCATGTAGCGCCTTGAGGCGTTTTTTCACCTCGGAAATCCGCCAGCTGACGGTGCCCTCAGTCACGCCAAGAACCTCCGCCGCTTGGGCTTGGGTCATGTCCTGATCCATGGTCAAGGCAAGCGTGTCACGTAGATCTTGGGGCAGGAATGTCATGGCCTCTGTCAGCCAATCGCGGGCTTCAGTTTCTTCGCGGATGGTGTCTTGCCGATTCACTTCCCAATCGCCCCAACCATCGGCATGGCGGGCATGGGTGGCTTGGCGACGGCGGCGATCATGGGCGGCGTTGACCGCCACGCGATACAGCCAAGTTGTGAAACGTGAGTCGCCCTTGAAGGACGTAAGCTTTGCGGGAAGGGCAGCGCAGATATCTTGGGTGAGGTCTTCCGCGTCAGCGCGCGTTCCTGTTAGGCGAAAGCACAAGCCAAACAGCCGGTCGTAATGACGCCGCAGCAGTAGGCCAAAGGCCTCTCGGTCACCACTGGCGGCTGCCAGCGCAAGGTTTTGATCATCGACGGTCATACGCATCACATAAAGTATGACGTACCTCGCAGGTCAATCCTTGGTGGGGGATTGAAATAAATGAGGCAAAAGTCAGCCAATGTTTTCATGAGGCAATGGCCGCAGCTGGGGGGGGGCATCCGAAGTAACGGGATCTCAGCCTGCCTGAATAACGTTAAGTACAAACGGGGAGGGGTTTTCTTTCCCTTCCCCGGATGCCGTTGGCCCTTAGACGCTCATGCAGATGTATTTCATTTCGAGATATTCATCGAGACCATGGTGCGATCCTTCGCGGCCTAGGCCTGATTGTTTGACACCGCCAAAAGGTGCAACTTCGGTGGAGATGATGCCGGTGTTCACGCCGACCATGCCGTATTCCAAAGCTTCAGCGACCTTGTAAACGCGTGACAGGTCTTTGGCGTAGAAGTAGGATGCGAGGCCATAGATCGTGTCATTTGCCATCTCGATCACTTCGTCAACATCATCGAATTTGAACAAAGCTGCGAGCGGGCCGAAGGTTTCGTCAGTTGCGACCTGCATGTCCTGGGTCACGCCGGTGACGATGGTCGGCTCAAAGAAAGTGCCGCCAAGGGAATGGGCTTTGCCGCCAGAAATCAGTTTTGCTCCTTTGGAGGTCGCGTCGGCGAGGTGCTCTTCAACCTTGGCGACAGCCGCCGCAGTGATCAGCGGGCCTGTGGTGATACCGCCATTTAGGCCGTCACCGACATTCAGCTTTGCCACAGCTGCGGCGAGCTTTTCAGCGAAGGCATCATAAACGCCAGCCTGTACGTAAATGCGGTTTGCACAGACACAGGTTTGGCCGTTATTGCGGAACTTACAGATCATCGCGCCTTCAACGGCGGCGTCTAGATCTGCGTCATCAAAAACGATGAATGGCGCATTGCCTCCCAGCTCCATCGAGCATTTCATCACTTGATCGGCCGCTTGGCGCAGTAAGATGCGACCGACGTTGGTTGAACCTGTAAACGTCAGTTTACGCACCGTATGGTTTTCGCAGAATTCTTGACCGATACCCGCAGCATCAGAGGCGGGGATCACGGTGAACACACCTGCTGGAATGCCTGCGCGTTCCGCGAGAACAGCCAAGGCAAGTGCTGATAGCGGGGTTTCCGTTGCGGGGCGTGCGACGAAGGAGCAGCCAGCAGCCAAAGCCGGGCCAGCTTTGCGGGTGATCATGGCGTTGGGGAAGTTCCACGGCGTGATTGAGCCAACAACACCAATGGGTTGTTTGATTACAGTGATACGTTTGTCTGGCTGGTGGCCTGGGATTGTTTCGCCGTATACGCGTTTGGCTTCCTCGGAAAACCACTCGATGAAGGATGCGCCATACATGATTTCACCCTTGGCTTCCGCCACGGGCTTGCCCATTTCAGCGGTCAGGATCAACGCCAGATCATCAGCATTTGCGACCATCAGATCAAACCATGCGCGCAGAATGTTGGCGCGTTCTTTTGCTGTTTTGGCAGCCCAAGGTTTCATTGCCGCATTGGCCTGTGCTATGGCCTTTGTCGTTTGCGCGCGGCTAACGTCAGACACGGTCGCAATCACATCGCCGCGCGCAGGGTTGGTTACGTCAAATGTCGCGCCAGTTTCGACCCACTCACCGTTGATATAGGCGCGGGTTTCCAGAAGGGACGGGTCTTTTAGCAGGGACTTCAGATTGGTCGCGGACATGGTATCTCTCCGATGTAGAACAGTTGCGCTTTCAAAGCATGCGGCCTAAGTCTTGTCTAGGAGTTTGATCAGATTACTGCGGAGCGCCAAAATGCTAAATGACGATGCTTATGCGAACGGGGCCTATATCGAGGGTGCGGCTGATTTTCCAGGTCGCTGGGAAGATACAGCTGAGGCATGGCGTATTCATGAAAATACTGCTGGGCGTGCACGGCTGAACCTGTCTTATGGTGAAGCGCCGCGTCAGCAATTTGATCTGTTTCTGCCGGATAGCAAACCGCTTGGCACGTTGATTTTCGTCCATGGCGGGTATTGGCGGGCGTTTGATAACAAAAATTGGTCACATCTGGCGAAGGGCGCGCAAGATAATGGCTGGGCCGTGGCGATGCCGTCATACACCTTGGCACCTGAGGCAACGATTGCTGGCATCACTGAGGAAATTCGTCAAGCCGTGCATCACATCGCAGGCATGACACATGGGCCAATTGCACTGACTGGCCATTCCGCGGGTGGGCATCTGGTGGCGCGCATGTTGTGCCAAGATGTTGGGTTGGCGGATGCGGTCGCAGATCGTCTGGTGAAAGTTGTTCCAATTTCACCGCTGACTGATTTACGCCCGCTGGTGGAAACCACAATGAATGACGATTTCGCGATGGATGAGGCCCTAGCATGGGCGGAAAGCCCACTGCGTGAAGAAAATCCACGTAGTGTGCCTATCACCTGTTGGGTTGGTGGGAGTGAGCGCCCGGCGTTTATTGATCAGGCGACATGGCTCGCTGAGGCTTGGAAGGGCGGCTTGACCATTGTCCCCGATCTACACCATTTCAATGTAATCGATGCCTTGGAAGACGGCGAAAGTGCGTTGGTTAAAGAAATATTGTCACTGTAATCAGCCGTTTAAAATATAGCTAAATGAAGGTGTTTGGGGGATTTCCCCCTGCCCATGCCTTCGAAAATCCGTTATCAAACCTATATTGGGTACAATAAGTAAAATAAATTGAGGAGCACCATGGCCGATTTTAACACGCAGATTCAGCAAAGCCAGCAGCAGGTTTCAGAAGCGCAGGCGCAGATTGAAGCAATTACCAGTCAGATCGAAACCGCGCGCGCCAAGATGAAATCAGGCGAAAGCGATATCGACATTGAAAGCGCATCGCTTGAAGATGTGCACGCTCATACCGAACTGATGAACGCCAATATCGCGGAACTGATCATGGGATTGGATGACGTCACCGCCGGGTTCTCGCGCGAGTTTGACGAAATGCGCACAAAAACCGGCATGGAAACCTTCATCGGGATTTTCTCTAAGGCGAAGTCTGAAAGCATGCGTCAGGAACGGATGCGTGATGCGACTGTGGATGATAAACTGCAAGATCTGATTTCCAAATCGGATGTGATTGTGAAACTGCTTGAAGGTCAGCTGACCGTTCTGAATGAGCAGAAGGAAAAGGTCTCCGCCAATCTAGTTGAAACGCTGGACGAGCGTGAAATGACTGTGGGTGAGTTGGAAACCCTGAAGGCTGATATTCAGGGCATGGACCCTAAGATCATCGGGCTTGAGAATAAGATCGCCGTTGAACAAGACGCGGCTGCGCGCACCAAGTTGGAAACCGAACTCGCTGCGCTAAACGAACAATACAACGCCATGGTTCAGGAAGAACAGGTCAAGATCGCGAAGTCCCAAACGTTGGAACGCTATATCGAGAAGGGCAAAACCTGGGTTGATAGTCTGCAAAACCAGGCCGCGACCCAGATGGTTCTGATCAACAAGCTGCAAACAGACACCAAGCAACGCGTTGTTCTGTATGAAGCGCTGACCAGCTCTCTGAAAACCGCGCAACAACAAGACGTTGCTCATAAAATCAATGAAATTGGCGTCGAGACCGACCAAAAAGCCCAAACCGCAATGGCCGCGATTGGCTCTGCCACCAACCAACGTATGGCTGAGATGATGGAAGCCCACGAAGATCACATGGTTTTCGCACGCGAAGTTCTGGAAGCCAAAGCGAAATCTGATGAACGTTTCGCCCGTCGTTTCGAGAAGATCGTCGAGAAGCACGATAAGAACCTTTACGGGGGATGAGTTGGCGCAAATATAGGCTATTTTTTCGCGGCGCTAGGTCTGTAAGAGAAGTCGTATTGCAGGCGATCATCGCGGTTCCTTTCGTCGCGTTGATGGGATATTTTCTCCCTGGGGTACGCATGGGTGTTTTCGTTGTTTTCTTAGTCACTTTGATGAAGGGAATTGCGCTGGCCATAAATGGTAAGTGGGATCATGATGACCGAAGTTAACCTCATCCGTGACCACGCTGACCTCTCTGATGGTCGTTTGGCGCGGCGGTATTTTTCGAAGTTCCAGCGTATCACGCGTCACCTGACGCGGGTGGCGGCGGTGATGCAGCAGGAACGGGAATATTCAAAAGCTGAGATGGCTGTGCTTACCCGCTATCTGACTGGGTTGTCTTATACGTTTCAGGCGCTTTCGACCAAATACCTGATGACGGGGCGCGTCGGGGGCATGACCGCCGATGAGATGACGATCGACCGCAAGGAAAGCGGCTTTCCTGTGTTGGCAGAAATCTTGCGCATGGCGACTGATGCAAGCCAGGCAGAAAATCATCTGCGTAACCTGCCATCCGCTGAAACGTTGAAAGACGATATGATCCGCCAGATTGTTGGCGATTTGTCGATCCCGACCCAGTTGCAATTCGCCCTGTCCCAACGGCAATATTATGAGGAGCTTTTGAAGGGTGAACTCTTCTGGGCGTCCAACGATCCTGAGGCGCTCTGGCAGGGTAACATCGGTGATGATCGTCGTAATTTCCTGGTGCATTGGGCGACGTGGGACAATCAGGTCAATTTGCCAGTTATCTATCTGATGACGCTGGAAGATACGGGCCGCACAGCCCTGCCTAAAGACAGCCGTCGCTGGCCCGGTGTGCAACATCACCTTATGGCCCAAGCATTGAATGGCTTGAAATTGGTGACAATTGCCAAAGGTTTCGATCGGGATTTTGACGACCTGCACCCCAAACGCCTACGCCGTATTCATATTGGCCCGATGTATTCTTCGACCTTTACGCGTCAATCTGGGCCAATCCGGGAGGTGCTTGAAAAAGCCCGTGCGGATGTGGGGGATGACTGGGCGCTGGCCTGGACGGTTGAGGATTTGGAAAGCGAACGCGTCATGCAGGAGAAGTCCGGCTGGTTCTCCACGGTGGAACGCGAAGTGTTCAAGCTTGATCCCTTCTCTGGCCGTGGTGTGGATACGGGGGCAACGCAGACCAAACGCGCTATTATCATGCCGGAACGCCCATTCCAAGTGCTCGATGATATGAAGCCTCCGGGTTTTGCCAATGTAGAGAAATTTGTCGTTAGCGAAAAAGGGCGCGTGCTGCGCTACCGTTGAAAATATCTCGCCTCCTGCGGGAGTTTTTCCCGCAAGATGAAATGGGGCCAGAGTTAAAGCAGAATTAAAAAGGTAAAATTATGAGCCATTCAGCCGATCAGATGGAACTGCCTGAAGACGATATTCGTAAGCATTATGATGCCTCTGGAAATATGTTGGCCGGGATTGACCATACGTCACGTATTGGCAAGGGGCGCGAAGCTGTGGCTGCGAATGGTGGGTCTTCTGGCATTCCAACACGCCGACGTTTTCGCACCACCACACCGGGCCTTGTGACACGTTCCACGGCGCGGCCCGAAGGTGTGCAGCTAATTGCGCGCATAGAAGGATTAGGCGGGGATGATCCGCTGACCTCGCCCATGGAGGCGACCGTGTTGAATGACCTGCGCCGTGCGATTGCAATTGCTTTGTCTGTCGCGGAAAATTACGGCGAGGCAACTGAACTAGCCGCTTTAAAGCGCGAGAATCTGCAAGGGGCGTTGGGGGCTGACCGGAAGGTCGCTTTCAGTGAATTTCTGACCGCTGAAGCCTTGGTCACCTTGTCCGTTTTTGCCAACGCCGCATCTTTCCTTCTGGCCCCACATGCCACGGAAACAACCGCAGATATTGGCGAGGTTGAGGAAGTTTTGACTGATAACGGTCAGCTTGCGTTGCATGGCGCCCTGTGGGAGTTGGACCAGGAGCTTTCAAACCTGACTGAAGAAGTCAAACTTGTCGCTACAGTCATGGCCTTCTGCGAAAAACTGATGGAGAAGGTCAGCCTGCGTGCGCAAAACGCTACTCGGTTGGAAGCATTCCATGCGGCATCTTGGAAGGTAGAAGCAGATGATCTGACGATCGCTGGCTTCACCCCAGCACGCGCCGCCAAGGGCAGCAAGCTGACCATGAGCTTCAAAAAGCCCAACGAAGTTGTTGGCAACCACATCGCGAAATATCAGTCGATGAAACTTGCGAAAATGGTGATGGCTTATGACTTTGAACGTAAGCTGAACCCCTTTGCCGAACTTGGTGGTTTCATCTTTACCTTCATGGGGGATGGTAAGCCGGGCACCGGGAAAACCACGCTTATTCAGATGATGGCCGGGCTGATCAATGATTACTGTCAGGTCGCGGGGTATCCCTTCCGTTACCAAAACCTATCGACAGATAATATTGACAGCTATCAGGGGAAATCCGGGCAGAACGCCAAGGCTTTCATTAATAATGTGCTTGATCCGAATGTCGTTGGCTTTGGCACAATCGACGATATTGACCAGTTGGCGGGTAAGCGCGGTGACCGACAATCAAGCACTGGGCAGCTGGAAATCACTGCTGTTCTGATGGAAAGCTTTGCGGGGGCCAATACGGTTGTGCGTGGCAATTGCACTTTTGGCATGTTCTCAAACTATCCCGAAAACGTCGATGATGCGCTACGTCAACGCGCCGGTGCGCGTTTCCTCGTGGATGGGCCACAAACGCGCGACGACTATATCGATATCCTGCATCTGCTGATGGGCAAGAACCATGATATCCCCACGGGTGATCATGAATTGTTTGCCGCCCAAGAGATCAAAAAAGCCGTCGCCGCCAGTTTCTCGGGCCATGGCAAACCACATGAAGAAGGGCTGCTGCGCGTTTGGGACCAGACCGAGGCACAAATCGGCAAGCTTGATACCATCGCCAAGCTCGGCAGTTATCTGAAAGCAATTCAGCAGGCGGATGAACGCTTCACAGGTCGTGCGATCAAGAACATCACCGATGCGGTGAAAGTGCGCGCGATGGATTTTGAACTGCCTGATGAATGGATGGAAAACCCCGATCTGTTCCTGTTCAAAGATTATAACACCAAGCTTGCGATGATTTCTGACATGCGCCAACCGATCACCGTGGATATGGTCGTGCAGGAGATCAACCGCTACGCCGACAGTGAATTCCGCTATGCCGATAAGTCGGATGAAGTGGCGATTGAGAATGCGGTGCGTGACATGGGCCGGATGGAAGAAGCAAAGCGGCGCTATCTGAAAGGGCAGATATAATGTGCCTAAGCGACAAAGGGCAGTGCCTGACCCTAGGTGGGTGCAAAGCGCCTTCCCGTGGGGAGGGTCAGGCGCTGCCCGGCGGTGCCGGGCGAAAACAGATATTGGATGCGAACCTTTGTGGTGATCTGAAGTGGAGGCCGGTTTGACAACTTTTACTGTACTAGATGTAGCAATGGCATTCACAGCAATGGTTGGGGTGCGCATTGCGTGGTTAGGTTTGGATACGTGGAAGCGACAATCTGTTTGGAAAAGCGATGCTGAACTTGCTAGGGGCATTGTGGTAACCGTAAAGCGGTTGGAACGCGCATTTGGTGATGCCCGCAGATTTTCGCAAAATTCTGAAACGCGCCCAAAAGCGTTGCAAAAAATAGACGATACTCTGGACGATCTGTTCCCATTGCTCTCAGAGGCGGACATTATCTGGGGGATGGGGTTGGAAAAACACTACACTGAGTTGCACAATACGCGATCAGATATC
>MAAC01000716.1_pt1 | contig 14185 bp, 10 predicted proteins | sample 1115981 | NCBI WGS metagenome assembly MAAC01 (sample SAMN04961126, study PRJNA320927) | seawater metagenome | isolation source: sample BD02T64 sea water enriched with oil for 64 days | place: USA:Gulf of Mexico | collected 2013-07-27 | reverse complement strand
GAGGAATTTTAACTTCTGCATATAAGCAAGAAATTAAGTACAGTATTAGCGATATGAAGCGTAAATCTTTATCTCGTATTAAGTCTTCTATTTTAAGTAGTCATGACAAACTTCAAAGTCAAGCCGGAACTGTTTTACAAGTATCACTTTTTGCCATTACCTTGGTAGTTATCCTATTTTAGAAATAAAAAAAACTCACTTTCTAACTATAGAGAGTGAGTTTTAATAGTCGTATACATGTAAGAATTAACTCAATACGTCTTTAATTCTATTGATGGCTTCTTTTAGTTGTTCTACAGATGCAGCATAGGACATTCTAATACAAGCTGGAGCCCCAAATGCTTCTCCTGTTACTGTTGCAACATTTGCTTCTTCTAATAAAAGCATTGAAAAATCACTAGCCGTATTAATTTTTGTTCCTTTGATTGTTTTTCCAAAGAAAGCAGAAATATCTGGGAATACATAAAACGCGCCATCTGGAATATTTAATTTAAATCCGTTAATTTCTCCAAGTAGCTCTAACACCATGTCTCTTCTGGTTTTAAATTCATCTACCATGTATTTAATTTTAGATATAGGAGCTAAAACAGCAGTAATTGCCGCTCGTTGCGCAATGCAATTTGCTCCAGAGGTAATTTGTCCTTGCATTTTGTTACATGCTTTTGCAATCCATACAGGTGCGCCTATATATCCAATTCTCCATCCTGTCATAGCAAATGCTTTTGCCAATCCATTTACAGTGATTGTTCTGTCGTACATGCTTTCTATAGAAGCAAAACTAAATGTTTCGGTTCCGTAATTGATGTGTTCATAGATCTCATCAGATAAGATGTAAATTTGGGGATGCTTTTCTAAAACTGCTGCCAATGCTCTATATTCTTCTTCGTTATACATGCTTCCACAAGGATTGTTTGGCGAGTTGAAAAAGATCATTTTTGTTTTTGGAGTAATTGCTGCTTGTAATTGCTCTGGAGTAATTTTAAAATCATTGTCTATAGAAGACGGAATTTCAACAAATTTTGCTTCGCATAAAGTAGCAATTGCAGAATAACTTACCCAATAAGGGGCTGGTAATAAAACTTCATCTCCTGGATTTAACAAAACTTGTGCAATATTTGCGATAGACTGTTTCGCGCCTGTAGATACCACTATTTGATTTGGTTGGTACTCAAGATTATTATCGCGTTTAAATTTTACACAAATTGCTTCTTTTAACTCTGCATACCCGTCAACTGGTGTATACGAGTTGTAGTTTTGGTTGATTGCTTCAATTGCAGCATCTTTGATGAAATCTGGCGTGTTAAAATCTGGTTCACCCAAACTTAAGCTGATAATGTCTTTACCTGCTAATTTTAGTTCTCTAGCTTTTGCAGCCATGGCCAACGTTTGTGATACGGGCAAGCTGTTAATTCTGTCTGATAATAAATTTGACATGATGTTGGTTGTGTGTGTTTAGTTGTTTGTTGTTATGCTAATTCAGGTTGTTTTCCTAAGTTACCTAAGTGCTTAAAGTGCTCAATTACCGCTTTACGCATGGTTTGGTATTCGTTATAAGGTAAATTAAACTCGTTGGCTGTGTCTTTTACGATTTTTGCCAATTTATCATAATGCACATGTGAGATGTGTGGAAACATATGATGCTCTACTTGATGATTTAACCCACCTGTATAGAAATTCACGATCCAGTTGCTCGGCGCAAAATTGGAAGTGGTGTACAATTGGTGTACCGCCCAAGTATGTTCTAAATTTCCTTCTTTATCTGGTACAGGCATTTCTGTGTTTGGTACAATATGCGCTAATTGAAAAACCAAACTTAAAATCATACCTGCCGTATAATGCATTACAAAGAATCCAAGCAGTACTTTCCACCAAGCAACGTCTAGAACCAATAGAGGTAAGGCGATCCAAAGTGCGTAGTATACAACTTTAGAAATAATTAACTTTGTCCATTCTACTTTAGGGTTCGGAAACTTACCATATGATAGTTTACGTTTTAAATAACGATGCATTTGTTTAACGTCTGTTGTTATGGCCCAGTTTATAGTTAATAATCCATATAAAAAGATGGAATAAAATTTCTGAAATTTGTGAATTGGAAACCATTTAGAATGCTGTGAAAAGCGAATAATTCTTCCTGCATCAATATCTTCATCATGATCTTTTACATTGGTAAATGTATGATGTAGTACATTGTGTTGTACTTTCCAATTGTACACATTACCGGCTAAGATATATATGCTACTTCCCATGAGTTTATTAACCCATTTTCTGCTAGAAAAAGAATCGTGGTTACTATCGTGCATTACATTCATTCCAACACCAGCCATTCCTATACCAGTAACAACCATTAATAACCCCATTAACCATTGTGGCATGGAGATGGTTAAGATTAAAATAAAAGGCACTAAAAACATGGAAAACATAATAATGGCTTTCGTGTATAGTTTCCAGTTACCAGTTCTTTTAAGATCGTTATCTTTAAAATACGTGTTGACACGCTTATTTAATGTTCTAAAAAACTTAGCTTTATCTATTCTTGAAAATTGTATAGTTTTCATATGTGTTTCTTAATAAGTGGCAAAAATATGCTTTTTGTTTTTTCTTTATATGATAAACGTCAGTTTTTGTTACGAATTGTTTGTAAACAATTAACTATTTTTGCATTTTATTACTTATTTATGGAAATTATACAGAAATACTTTACGGATATAACTGAAGCACAAATTGAGCAATTTGCTAAGTTACAAGAGTTGTACAAAGATTGGAACTTGAAAATTAATGTGGTTTCACGTAAAGATATAGACGAGTTGTACTTACGTCATGTATTGCATTCTTTAGGAATTGCAAAAGTGATGCAATTTAAACCAGGCGCTAAGGTGATGGATGTTGGAACAGGTGGTGGGTTTCCAGGAATTCCGTTGGCTATTTTGTTTCCAGAGACACAATTTCATTTGGTAGATAGCATTGGTAAAAAGATAAAAGTAGTCAATGAAGTTGCTGAAGGGCTGGGTTTGCAAAATGTAAAAACCACACATGGAAGAGTGGAAGAAGTAAAAGAGCAATACGATTTTATTGTTAGTAGAGCGGTAGCTCAAATGGAAACATTTGTCGGTTGGACGAAAGGTAAGATTGCTAAAAAGCAAAACCACCCTTTAAAAAACGGAATACTGTATTTGAAAGGCGGCGATTTATCAGAAGAGTTGGCAAAATATACGTCTGCTACTATATTTGATTTACCCAACTACTTTGAGGAAGATTTTTTTGAAACAAAAAAAGTGGTACACCTGCCAATGAAGTTTAAAGGCTAATTATTGGTAGCTGTATAGTTTCGTGCTCGACATGATGTCATGAAAGCCTCTTTCATACCCAAAAAGAAATGAGAAAGTGTCGAAAGGTACTATTCTGCAAATCGATCTGATTATAAGGTTGTAGATACTTGGTTTTTGACCATTTACTTTGATGATCTTAGTTTTTGTAATCATCTTTCCAATTGTTTGTCCTAGGGTCGCTTCAAGAATAAAATAATAGCATACAGTAATTATATGAAATCCTGGGTAATATATAAATATCGACTGGGTAAAAATATAAATAAAGTACCAGATAAAGTAGATGATAATTAGGTCTGCAATGAAATTGGTACATCGAATTCCTTTGTCAATATTTGTGGTCATTGCCTTATTTTTGTTTAAATTGTTTTGGGATCGGATTCTTTTCATTGGCTTGTTGCCAATAAATATTTACAATCCACCAGCGATTGTTGTCATATAATAGTTGAATACTATTAATTCCTGTCATAAAAGGTTTCTCATCAGCCTCACTTCTATAGGCTTCATAGGTTGTAAATACCTGTGCAATATTCCCGAATTTATGGACAGAACGCGCTATTTCTTTTTCAAAAAATCCATTGTCAACTAACCATTTTCCTGAAGTATTAATATAATCTTGTGGAGACATGTACCTAGCAACATGAATTCCTTGCTTATTCGTTCCAGTCGGAATTAATTTTGCTTCAGGTCTAAATAAATACCGAAATAATTCCCAATCTCTAGCTTCGCCTTTTTCTCCAGAAATAACACTGTACAACGTCTTAATTGTACTGTCTAATGTTGTCACTTTGGATGGGTATGTGTCTGATTGAGCAGTTATTTTTGTGCTTATTGAGACCAATAGCATAAAAATGAGTATGCCGATTTTTTTCATAATCTAATATACTAAAAATCCCCGCTATGAATTTCAAAGCGAGGATTTGTTAAAATTAATTTGTTTTTGTTGGTGTTGGAAATGCAGGAGGTTTAATGGTTGCTTTTTTAGTTCCTCTCAATTGTTTTAGTAACTCATTTACTGCTCTTTCTAATTGAGGGTCATTTCCTAATTCTAGTGCTTTGGCGTTTTGTCTGACGGCAATATCTGGTGCAACTCCAGAATTTTCTGCAACCCATTTGTTGTTGATGGGATCAAAAACAGCATTGTCTGGTGCTGTTAAAGAACCGCCGTCAATCAGTCTGTAATGTGTAGAAGATTTTACCAGTCCTCCCCAGGTAGTAGCTCCAATTAGCAATCCTGCTTTTTGTTGTCTAAAGACCCATGGAAAGAAATCTCCTCCAGAACCTGCAAGCTCATTGATCAATAAAACTTTTGGGCCCATTATTCCAGCAGGTAACCGCATTGGTTTTCCATTTGGCACTTCATTTGTCAATGCTGCTCTAGGTTTGCGTGTCATTAAATCTACCATATAGTCATCTAACAAGCCTCCACCGTTAAAACGCTCATCAATTACAGCACCTTCTTTGTTTTGTTGGGCAAAGAAATATCTGTTAAATGAGACAAATCCAGGCCCGCCTGTATTTGGTACCCAAATATATCCCAGTCTACCACCAGATAGTTTGTCGACCCGTCTTCTGTTGTCTTCTACCCAAGTACGTTGACGTAAAGAGTTTTCGCTTCGAATTGGTTTTACCACTTCTTTCCAAGCACCTTTAAAAGTTGGTTTGGTATTTATATGAAGTGTTGTTTGCTTGTTCGCTGTACCATCTAAATGTTGGTAGATGTTGTCTTTGTCTGTAATTTCTACATTGTTGATTCCTACTAAATAATGGCCAGCTTTAATTTTCATTCCAGGCTGATCTAAAGGGCCATTCAACCCCGGATTCCATGCTTCTGAGGTGTAAATTCTTTTGATTTGCCAGTTACCTTGTCTGGCTACAAAATCGGCTCCTAATAATCCGCCAGATGCTCTGTCAACGCTAGGGAAATCTCCACCACGAACAAAACTATGCCCAACAGATAATTCTCCATTAACCTGATCTAAAATATAATTTAAATCAGATCTATGTTTTACAAACGGAACTAATGGAGCATATCTTTTGTATACTTTATTCCAGTCCCTTCCATGCATATTTGGGTCGTAAAAGTAATCACGCTCATAGCGCCAAGCTTCTTCAAACATTTGATTCCATTCTTTCGAATGATTCAATTTCATATTAAAATCAAGTTTTAATGTTTTAGCACTTTTGGCATTTGGTCCAGCAGTTTTTGCAACTTTCCAATTTCTACCAGCTCGTACAACCATATGTTTTCCGTTTGGGGAAATGCTATAAATACGTAACCCTTTTCCGAACTCTTTGGCTTTTAATTTTTTCAAATCAAACTTATGAACTGTTGACCCTTCAGTAATAAACATAAATCCACTAGGCCCAGCTACAATACTTCTATAACTTCCTCTTAAAGGTAAGGGCATTATGCGACGGGCAATACCATCAAAATCGATGACTACTTTTTTATCTTTTTTGGCATCGGTTTTTTTCTTAACGTCTTTCTTTTTGTCGTCTTTTTTGCTTTTTTTGTCCTTGCTTTTTTCTTTCTTTACGACCTCTTCATCACTTTTTGGTTTAAAAGGAGATGCATCTTTTTGTGCTAAGTTTATTACATAAGCGGCATAATTTGGTCTTGCAGTCATGGAACTTGTATTTGCCCAACCAGAGCGTAATGCAACATCTGTACTTGCTAAAAAATATAAGTGTTTATGGTCTAAATCCCACGCTGGAGAAAATGAATCGGCAAAAGAATCAGTAATAGTTGTCGTTTTATTAGTTACTATAGACCATACTTTAATTCGCTTTAAACCGTTGTCACCAGATTTCGCATAGGCCAACCAATTTGAGTCTGGAGACCAGGTAATGCCCATTCTACCACGTTCTAAATTGTTGCCGGCATTGTCAATAGTTTTAATCGTTTTTGCTTTTAAATTTACAATTCTAATTCGTGTATCGTCATCTACAAAGGCAATTTGTTTCCCGTCTGGCGACCAGGTTGGTTCCCAAGCCATTTTTGAAAAACCTATAGAGATAATTTCTGTTTCTGCAGTGCCATCTTGATTGGTTAAGTGTAGTGCATATCCTTTTCCGTCGGCATCAGAAAACCAAGCAATTTTATCGCCTTTAGGAGACCATATTGCAGCTCTATCTGCGGCACCAGAACTTTTTGTAATGTTTCTTGAATCTCCAAATTCTATTGGTGTTGTGAAAATATCTCCACGAGAAGTCATCACAACTCTTTTTCCGTTTGGAGAAATACTTGCGTAATCAACTCTTGAATTTACATTTTTCCATTTTGTTGCTGCCCAAGGGAAATCTCCTTTGATTGTGATTTTTAATCGTTTGGTTTTGTTGGTTTTAATATTCAGCGTATGTAAATACCCAGCTTGTTCAAAGATTAAATGACTTTTAGACCCGCTTAAATATTTCACAGCAGTTCCTTTAAAACGAGTTACTTGTTTTACAGCTTTCGTTTTTGTGTTGTAAGACCAAATGTTAGAAGTGTGTGTGCTGTCAGATAAGAAATAAATCATATTTCCATTCCAAACAGGATATTTATCTGTTGTTTTATTATTAGGTAATAATGTTTCTGTTAATGTTTTTAAATCGATAATTATCAACGGGGTGTTTTGTCCACCACGATAATCTCTCCATTCTTCATCCCAACGTCTCATTTTATCAATTACCAAATGTTTTCCATTTGGTGAATACGAGCCAGAAGTTGCCCATTGCTCAAATAATTTTGTAGCTGGACCACCATTTAAGGAAACGGTATATAACCTATTGTATCTACTTGGTGCGGTATCTCTATTAGAGGCAAATAATACATTTTTTCCATCGTTTGTCCATCCTCTGACAATATCTGAACTAGTATGCCAAGTTAGTCTTTTGGCTTCGCCTCCAGTAATTGAGACAATGTACACGGCATTACTGCCAGATCTGTTAGAAGTAAATGCCACCCATTTTCCATTTGGAGAAACATGAGGGGTCCTTTCTACAGCCGCTGTACTTGTTAGTCTAGTGGTACGGTTGTTTGTTAAATTGGTTGTCCAGATATCCCCACCATAGGCAAAAGTAACTTGGTTTCCATGAATGCTTGGTTGTCTTAATAATCTTGTTTCTTGTGCCGAGATTCCTACGGTGGTTAGCAATAGTGCAAAAATGGCAATACTTCTTAAAATAGATTTCATAGGTTAATGTTTGATTTTTTCTGAGGTTTTATTTAAGAGAACAGGTTGTCCAAAACCTAATTCATTTAAACGGTCTAATTGAGATTCTGCATCTCCTACAAATAGCCAAATCATTTGATTTGGGTTGATGTATTTCTTTGCTAACCCTTGAATTTTCTCAATAGTCATTTCATTTACAATCTTCTCTCTGTCTTTAATATAATCTGAATTTAAATTGTAGCTACTCATATTTTGAAGCATGTTTAATTTTGCTCCCATAGTTTCAAAACGTCTCGCATTACTCTTAATTAAAAAACCTTTTGTAGTTGCTAAATCTTTTTCTGAGAAGTTAGTAGGGTAGTCTGTAATTATCTTTTTAACTAGTTGAGCAGATTCTAAAGAAACATTGGTTCTTACTCTACTTGAAATGGTAAATGCACCAGCGGCTTTTGATCCTGAAAAACCAGAACGAATACCGTAGGTATACCCTTTACCTTCTCTTAACTCTTGTGTTAATTGAGAAGCAAATCCACCACCACCAAGAATGTAATTCATAACAGTTGCAGAGTAATAATCTTTATCTGTAACGGCTAATGAAGGGGCTCCGAAACTTATTACAGATTGTTTTGCTTTTGGGACATCGTAAAAATATACAGTTGGTTTATTAGGTGCTGAAGGGGTTTTGTACACAGGAATAGTAACTTCTTTTGCTACCCATTTAGCATTGATGCTTTCTAAAGATGTCATCACTTTTTCTTTGTTAATATTACCAACAATATGCATTTTTGCCACCGAAGGAGATATGTAATTTGAGTAAAATTCCTTTAAATCTTTCAGTGTAATTTTATCCATAGAAGCAATAGTACCTAGGGTGTTTTTTGATCGGATATTCTCTTTTCCATAAATTAATTCGTTATACACATTTTGAGTAATTGCTGTAGGATTGGCTTCTTGTTGGCGTAAATTTCCAACTACAGATTTTTTGATCAATTCAAATTCTGAAGCATCCCATCTCGGCTCTAACAGCATCTCTTCTACTAGCGCTAATGTTTTGATGTAATTTTTAGCCAATGTATTTCCGCGAATACTAATATTTTCTTTAGAAGCAGAAAATCTTATAGAAGCACCTAATTCTTGAATAGCTTCTTCTAATTGAGCAACTGTTTTGTTTTTTGTTCCTTTGTTTAAAAGTTGAGCAGTTAAGTTGGCAACGCCTAGTTTGTCCATTCTTTCTAGCAATTGACCACCATCAATAACCAAATTAAATCGCACTAAAGGAACTTCACTATTTTCGATTCCAAAGACTTTAATTCCGTTTGTTAACGCAGTATTATAAACACTAGGGGTCTTTAAAACGGGAGATTTTCCATAGGGTGGCTCTATAGATCGATCAAATGTAGAGGGTGTTTTTGTATAGGTGGCAGCAAGCTTTGGATCGAAATCTTCCTCTGCACCTTGCACTATTTTTTCTTCATTTATAAGGGCTTCTGTAGATCCTTTGATGGCTAATTTAGCCATTCCTTTAGGGACAAAACTGGTGGCAATAAAGTGTTTGTCTTTTATGTATGCATTGTAAACTCGCATTACATCTTCTTTGGTAATATTTAATGTTATTCCTATTTCTTTATTGATAAACCCAGGGTCTCCTGCATAGGTATTGTATGATGCTAGGTTGGTTCCTTTTCCAATTACACTAGATAAACTATTGTAAAACTGCGTTTCTAATCCAGCTTTGATTCTGTTTAAATCTTTTTCAGGAATTCCAGATTGTTCAAACTTTTCAAAAGCTTTGTGTATACCATTATTGATTTCGTTTAAGTCAATGTTTTTAAATCCGCGAACACTCAGTTGCATCTGACCTGCTAACTCAGAAGACCAATTCCACATGCTAGCTCTAGAAGTCAATTTAAGATCGTCAACTAATACTTTGTTTAAAGGTGCTTTTTTTCCTTGTGATAAATACTGTGTTAAGATGTCTAATGCATAAGAGTCTTTGTGGTACAACTCCACTGTTGGCCAGGCAAAAGTTAGCATGGGTAATCTTGCAAAATTGTCTTCGAAGTATAAGAATTTAGATTCTTTAACAACACCTGTTCTTTTTTCTAATGGAGTAATTTCTTTTCCTCTAGGAATTTCATCAAAGTATTTATGAATCCATTCTTTTGCTTGAGTAGGATCAAAATCACCTGATAATACTAAAGTAGCATTGTTTGGAACATACCATTTTTTAAAGAAGTCCTTTACATCTTTTAGTGTAGCGTTTTGTAGGTGTTCCAAAGAACCAATTACTTGCCAATTGTATGGATGGTTTTTTGGGTATAAGTTTCTATCGATAATTTGCTGATTGAAACCATATGGTGCATTGTCTACACGCTGTCTTTTCTCATTTTTCACCACTTGTTTTTCTTTTGCTAGTACTGGATTTGTTACCGTGTTTATAAACCAGCCTAATTTATCTGCTTCTGCCCAAATCATTTTTTCTAGCGCATCGTTGGGAATTGTTTGTAGGTAGTTTGTTCTGTCTCTAGAAGTAGATCCGTTCGCTCCAGATCCACCGATTCTTGCGCTCATTTTGTCCAGACCTCCTTTTCCTAGGTTTTCAGATTCTAAGAATAATAAATGTTCAAATAGATGAGCAAAACCTGTTCTTCCTTCAATTTCTCTTGCAGAACCAACATGTGCCATTAATTCTACGGCTACCACAGGATCTGATTTGTCTATGTGAAATACAACTTGTAATCCATTTTTTAATTCAAACTTTTCAAAAGGAACATTTAAGGAGGTTTTTGTTTCTTTCTTGTTTGTGTTGCAGGCAACTAGTACAATTGCAATCGCAATTAAGAGCGTTTTTTTTATCATTATGTTGGTTGTTTGTGTGTATTGATTTTTTGATAACGCTAAATATACAAAATATTGAAACTCAATAGTGTTAAAGAAATGGTAGTATTTTGTGATAAAAAAAGCCTCATCAAAATTGATGAGGCTTTTAAAAAATAAAGTACTTTATGTTTTACCCTAAGAAAGGATATTTATAGTCTGTAGGTGTCACAAATGTTTCCTTGATTAGACGAACTGATGTCCATCTTAATAAGTTTTGTGCAGAACCTGCTTTGTCATTTGTTCCAGAAGCTCTTGCGCCTCCAAAAGGTTGTTGTCCTACAACAGCACCAGTTGGTTTGTCATTGATGTAGAAGTTTCCTGCAGCATTCTCTAATGCTTTAGAAGCTTTTTCAACGATGTACCTATCTGTAGAGAAAATTGCACCCGTTAAAGCGTACTCTGTAGATTCATCCACTAATTTTAATGAAGCTTCCCATTCTGCATCTTCATATACATAAACAGTCATTACAGGACCGAATAATTCGGTACACATTGTTTTGTACATTGGGTCTTTTGCAACAATAACTGTTGGCTCAATAAAGTATCCAACAGATTTGTCGTGACCACCACCAATAATAATTTCGGCATCAGCATCTGTTTTAGCAGCGTCTAAAAAACTTGCGATTTTATCGAAAGAACCTTCATGAATTACGGCATTGACAAAGTTGCTTGGGTCTTCTGGAGATCCCATTTTTAATTCACTAGCTTGTGCAATTAAATGACCTTTTACTGCTGGCCACATAGATGCAGGTATAAAAGCACGTGAAGCTGCAGAACACTTTTGACCTTGGTATTCAAAAGTACCTCTTGTAATTCCGGTTGCAACTTGTAGTGGGTTTGCAGAATTGTGAGCCCAGATAAAATCTTTACCACCTGTTTCTCCAACAATTCTTGGATATGTTTTATAGGTATGGATATTGTTTCCAATTTGTTTCCATAAGTTTTTGAAAACATGAGTAGATCCTGTAAAGTGTAATCCAGAAAAATCTGGAGAAGCCATCACGGTATCGGTGATCATTACTGGGTCTCCATAAACAACGTTTATTACACCATCAGGTAGTCCTGCTTCTTTAAATAAATCTACAATTACTTGTGCAGAATATGCTTGATGATCAGATGGTTTCCAAACAACAACATTTCCCATTAAAGCCGGTGCAGCCACTAAATTAGCAGCAATAGAAGTAAAGTTAAATGGTGTAATGGCATATACAAACCCTTCTAAAGGTCTGTACTCAACTCTGTTCCATATCCCAGGGGCAGACGCTGGCTGATCTTTAAAGATATCAGTCATGTATTGTACATTAAAACGGAAAAAATCAATCATTTCACATGCAGCGTCAATTTCTGCTTGGTGTACATTTTTAGATTGTGCTATCATTGTAGCGGCATTCATTTTCGCTCTATAAGGGCCTGCTAATAATTCAGCAGCCTTTAAAAAGATAGAAGCTCTTTCCATCCAGCTAACGCTAGACCAAGCTTCTCTTGCAGCCAATGCTGTAGAGATAGCTGCATCTACATGCGATTTTTCAGCTATATGATATTGTCCTACAACATGCTTGTGATCATGTGGAGGTGTAATGTTTCTGGTGTTTCCAGTTCTTACTTCTCCATTAATGTGCATTGGCACATCAATATTGCTATTAAACATTGCTTTGTAAGTTGCTAAAAGCTCTTCTCTTTCTGGAGATCCTGGAGCATAACCTTTAACAGGCTCATTTACTGCTTCTGGAACTTTAAAAAAACCTCTTCCCATTTTTTGTGTGTTTTATTTTTAGTTTGTTTTTTTTTCTTTAAGTGAAACCTTGTGGTTATTTTGCGACTAATTAGTTGCAAAGAAATCAATCATCTAAGATTTACTTTTAAAGTGCAAAGTTACAATTTATTTTTAGTTATACTGAGTTGATTTTGTCTAGTGAATTATCAGAAATAGATACTATATTATGTGTACAGTTACGTATTTACCAGTAGGAAATAGCGATTTTATTTTAACATCAAATAGAGATGAACAGCCAGGTAGAGAGACTGTTTCTCCAAAAGATTATGTGGAAAATGGAGTTGTGTTGACATATCCCAAAGACGTATTGGCTGGAGGAACATGGATCGGATATAGTTCTAAAAAGAGACTGGTATGCTTATTAAATGGTGGTTTTGAGTCGTATGAAAGAGAAGTTTCATACAAAATGAGTCGAGGGATTATAGTGAAAAAAATACTTAAATCTGATGATTTCGTAAATGATATTTATAGTTTTGATTTTAAAGGAATAGCTCCCTTTACCATTGTTTTGGTGGATTGGAATGCTGAATTATCCACGTATGAATTGGTGTGGGACGGAAATCAACGGCACTTTATTGAGTTAAAACAGGAACCTAAAATTTGGTCATCGTCAACGTTGTATACCCAAGAAGAAAAAAGGCTAAGGCAATGTTGGTTTTCGAATTGGTTAAAAACTAACAATGAGTTTGCGCAAGAAGAAGTCTTGAGATTTCACCACAATTCTGATTTAGGAACGCCAGAGAACGCTCTAAAAATGAAACGCTTTTATGTAGAAACTGTAAGTATTACTTCTGTAAGAAAAGAAGCTTCACAAATAACAATGAATTACCGCAGTTTGGTTTAATACATGATAAAGGTTATCCCCATAATAAGTACAGCTCCTATGGTAGAAATAATAAAAAAAGAAAAATTTATCAATATAAATTTCATAAAGGTTTTAAAGCGCCCCTGTTGATAAAATCGTCTCATGGATAAATACAGGTATATTAAAAAGAGCAGCAGGAAAATGGTCGTCAAATAGTCGTTAGGCTTAAAATAATAAACTAGATAAAAGATAATTGACAGCAAGAAAAATACTGTTTGGGTGTGGAAAACATATACTAAATGCTCTACATAGGTGTATTTTCTTCTAATATAAAAGAGTTTTAAAAACAAGGTGAATAGCGGTAAGAAGATAAACATTGAAATTGATGCAGACGAGATCATTTGTTTTTGGAAATTTTCTCTTTTCTTGTTGTCTGCAGCCATCTCATGAAATGCCATAACTCTACTGTATAAAAATCGATTAGTGAAGCTGTGTTCTACATCTAAGCTATCTAAAGCTTCTTCGATTTTAACTTTAGGATGTTTTTTTTGAAATGTATAGAATTTCCCCCAGTTAGGTAAAAAGCCAATTTGTAAATCCCTGCTTGCAGATGAATTATTCTTTATGGAATCAAGTTTTAAAACAGGAATTGCCTTTAGTAGTTCTTCTCTTTCTGTAGAGTCAACACTTTTTAATACTGTATTTAGGTTTTTCTTAAACTGAGGAGATGAAGGGTCAATAATTGTTGCAACACTGTCAATTGCTTGGTTAATTGTTGGTGTAGATGTAGATGTGGTTTCTCCTTTTCTAAATTGATCAAATTTATCATAGCTTTCTGTGGCGCCAACAATTAAAAAAAATAAAACAGAGATGGTTAAGTAAAAACGAAATGGATTGGCATAGCGCTGTCTTTTTCCATCAATATAATCTCGTGAAACTTTTCCTGGTTTGATTAATAACGGAATAAATGTAGTCCAGAATTTTGAATCCCAAGATATAAACCCGTTAAAAACTTCATGTATAAAACTTCCAAAGGTGATTTTTGGATTTTTATTTATTTGTCCACATTCAGGACAGAATTTTTCATTTCCGAAAAAAGGATGTCCACAATTAAAACATTCGGGAGCCTTCACTTTAGCAAGTTTCTTGCTCTTTCTTTTTAATCTAAGTTTCATTAGTTAAGTAATGGAGTCGTGGTTAACTGAAATGTTGGAATGATCACTTCAAAATATTCTTTTGTGTT
>MAAC01012030.1_pt1 | contig 14190 bp, 13 predicted proteins | sample 1115981 | NCBI WGS metagenome assembly MAAC01 (sample SAMN04961126, study PRJNA320927) | seawater metagenome | isolation source: sample BD02T64 sea water enriched with oil for 64 days | place: USA:Gulf of Mexico | collected 2013-07-27 | reverse complement strand
GAGCCTTTGATTACATTGGCTAAAACCGACAGTGTTGCAAATCGTCGTTTAGCATTTGCTCGTACACAAGATAAAGAAGTAGTAGGTATTTTATTTAACGAACTTGGTGCACGTTACCAAGAACGTCCAGGTGGTTACACTCGCATTTTAAAATGTGGTTTCCGTACTGGTGATAAAGCGCCTATGGCTTATGTTGAATTAGTAGACCGCCCAGCAGTTGAAGACGCTGTTGAAGAAGTTGAAGAGTCAGCAGAAGCTTAAACCTCGTTTAAGTTTCATCTAAAAAACCGAGCCTTGGCTCGGTTTTTTGTTTTTAGTGCAATTGGTATTAATCACGCTATTTTTAATATCAACAAGTTAGCGCCTACACTTGATCTTCTTTGCAATTCCCCGTATAAAATAGCTAACTTTTCACCATAAAAATTTAGAGTCAGTTTTCATGTCATCACGAAACCCTATTATTGCTATTACTGGCTCCTCTGGTGCAGGTACCTCAACATCAACAGCAGCGTTTGAACACATGTTTCGTACCTTAAATGTTAGCTCTGTTAATGTTGAAGGAGATAGTTTTCATCGTTTTTCTCGCCCAGAAATGGATATAGAGAAGCGCAAAGCAAAAGAAACGCATACCAATATTAGTTATTTTGGTGACCTTGCTAATGACTTTGGTGCTTTAGAGAAGTTGTTCAGCGGTTATGGCGAAACAGGTAAAGGCATGATGCGCCGCTATTTACATACTTTTGATGAAGCAGTGCCTTACAATCAAATGCCAGGTACCTTTACGCCTTGGGAAGAGTTAGGTGAAGGCACAGATTTACTATTTTATGAAGGATTGCATGGTGGCGTGGTAACCAAGGAAAATGATGTGGCTAAGCATGTCGATTTACTGATTGGTATGGTGCCTATCGTTAATTTAGAATGGATCCAAAAAATTGTTCGTGATACCAAAAAACGTGGTCATAGCCGTGAAGCGGTGACAGCCAGTATCGTTCGTAGCATGGAAGATTATATTTCTTTTATTACCCCGCAATTTTCTCGCACCCATATTAATTTTCAACGGGTGCCTACTGTTGATACCTCAAATCCATTTAGCGCTAAAGCCATTCCTAGCTTGGATGAAAGCTTTGTTGTTATCCGCTTTCGCGAAGTTAAAAATGTCGATTTTCAATATTACTTACGCATGATTGACGGAGCATTTATGTCACGTGTTAGTACGCTTGTTGTACCTGGTGGTAAAATGGGTTTAGCGATGGAGTTGATTTTAACGCCACTTATTCGTGATTTAATTGAGCGTAAAACTCATGCCAATAAACAGCTTGATTGGATGAGTGATCTGTAAGTGTAGGAGGGAATTTATTCCCGATCTCTACATCACACGTTGTGTAGAACTAGTGAATAGTTGTTGTATTTCACACTGGATTTGCGCTTTTATTTCACCTTGTTTAAGCTCGGTTAAATCGGCTGTTTGGCAGCCGAATAGAAAATTATCCAAGCATACCTCTGCTTTAGATAATTTACTGTGAAATAAATTACTGTTGGGCATATTATGGTTTTCAATTTTAAATCTGGTGATTAATTTCGGGTTGAGATAATCACTAATATTTATGGGGTTTTCATCAACAAATAGCTTATTGCCTTGTTTATCCCTTGTCATACCTCGAACACGATAATCAATGTCGATTACATCGCCATTAAACTCTTCAATAATATAATTAAGTACCTTTAGCGGTGAAATAACCCCACAGGTTGATAATTCAATATCGGCTCTAAAAATGGCTATACCGTCTTGTGGTGATTCTTCAGGATAGGTATGGATACAAATATGTGACTTATCAAGATGAGCAACCAAACTTTCTGCACAAGAGGTAGGTTGTGCCTCTTCTGAAATCATTAATGTGACACTAGCGCCTTGCGGTTGATAATCTTGCTTAGCGATATTAAGCACATTACCGCCAATGGCATGAGAAATTTTAATCAGTAAAGCAGTTAAGTTATTGGCACAAAAATGTTTGTTAACATAAGCGTTATAATTTTGATGAGCTTGCTTGTCATTGAGGTAATGCAATTTGTATAACGAAAAACTTAAATTTTTCGTTAAATTATTAAAGCCATGTAAAGTGATTTTGCTCATTAATGGGTGCTTTTATTGATTAATAATAGAAAAGTCATGGCTGATATTAACATTTGCGCTCAGCATCAAGGCGACAGAGCAATATTTATCTGCTGATAAAGCGACAGCTCGTTTTACGTGTGTTTCTTTAATAGTATTGCCAGTGATCACAAAATGTAAGTGAATACTCGAGAATAATTTAGGTACGCTATCAACGCGGATACCACTTATTTCAACGGTACAACCGCTAATTTTTTGACGAGCTTTTTGCAAAATACTCACCACATCAACTGATGAGCAGCTACCTAAGGAAATGAGTATATTTTCTAATGGACTTGGCGCTAAATCACCACCATTGGCATCTAATACAAGGGTATGTCCGCTTGCTGATGTGCCTAAAAAAAGTTCTTCACCAAGCCATTTTACTTGTGCTTTCATTGTCGTCACTCATGATAAATTTATGACGCTATTTTAGCTAAATTGAGTGGCGACCACTAGCGGTAAATAATATATGTTGTAAGTGGCTGTGAATTTAGCCTGTACAGGGAGATTATAGTTAACTTATGAATTTTGAGTGAGTTGGTTGTTGATTTCACTATCAAATAAATTTTTTATTAAGCCAGAAAACTCTTTAATAAAGCGGCATTGAGACTCAGTAGCAGGGTTATTAATCACACTGGCAAGAATTTCTTCTAAGTCATAAACAATGGCGTCAACTTCACGAATAATAGCATTACGTTGATTGAAGGTAAGGGCGTCATTTTGGCTACAAACATTGATTATTTGCTCACTAAGCTCTTGTTCAATAATAACAATAACGGTGTCCGCATTAGCTTGGGCGGCAGTAGCATTTTCAAAAAAACTTAAGTGCTCTGTTAGATATTCAATTATATGAATGTAACCTTCAGTATCTGTGACCATAGAAAACGAGTATGCCCTTTTGTTCATTTAATTTCAGTATAGCGGTATTTTTTTACTGTAGTGGAGTTTTTTATTAAAAATTAAATTAAATAAGCAATATTGGAAAAAAGATTAAGGACAAGAGACTAAAACCATCTCCTAGCCCTTAATCAACCTTAACGTTTAAGCGGCAGTATTGGTGCTTTCAAATATTTTATCAGCAGAAGCGGCAACAAAACCAGTATATAATTCGCCATTAGCTAATGGATAACGCTTGGCAAATTCATAGAAGCAACTAGGGATCTCTATACTTTTATCGCTAAATTCAACGAAAGCTTTATCCGCTAAAGTAGATGATTGCTCTAATTTTACCGCTTCATTACCTTTGATTTCGCCACCTGCGCTATTTAGCGCATGTCCAGCTTGTTTAAGGTTGTTGTTAACAGCAACGATACAGTCAAAACTCTCTAAATGGTTAATACTGACAGTAAAGTGGTTAGCGCGATAACCCCATGCGGCTAACCAAGCAGCATATTCACTTGTCGCTAATAACGTTTGATAGTCAATGGAGCTAATTTGCCATGGACGCCCTGAGTATAAAAAGCTTTGTGGTTCACTAATGTCATCGGGTAACTGATCGACTAGTTTATGTATGATTGCTTGGATCTTTGCTGAGAATTCTTCTACGCGCAATTCACTAATAAAAACTTTCGGCATAGTGCTGTCACTGTGTTCGAAATGTTTAGCAGTTAACTTTTTAGCCGCAAAATCGTATTGACCACATTCGGTATAGCCAAGCGTTAATAAGTGCTTAGCAAGCTTGTTTAAATTAATTTTTTCAAGGTTAAAAGTGCGGTAAGCAACATGGTCATTTATAACATCGCCACCATTAGCCAATAGTTGATGAATGCTATCGGCGGATGGTGTTACGGCAATATATTGTTGCCAAATGTTATCAAAAAGTTTAGTGACTTGAGCGGTCATAATATTTCCTCTGTATACAAATTTGTTATTAATAAAAAATTAAAATATAGGAGGTAGCGAACGACAGTTAAAAATTTTCTAAGGGAAATTTTTGATGACAGCAGACGCTACCACCAAAAACTATATTTGATCGATACTTTTGAAGAAGCAGGGGCGAAAGCCTGCGACTCTTTTGGTTGCAAAAATATAAGTATCTTTATGTCGCATGGTTAAAGTTTAATGCCAGGGCTTAACGTTGCGGGCAAACTTACTTTTTCAGCCTCAACTGAAGCAATAGGGTAAGCACAATAGTCAGCCGCATAAAAGGCACTGGCTCTGTGGTTACCACTGGCGCCAATACCACCAAATGGTGCGGCACTGCTTGCGCCTGTAATAGGCTTATTCCAATTAACAATACCTGCGCGAATACGAGTAAAGAAGTGCTGGTATAGCTCCTCACTGTCACTTAATAAGCCAGCAGATAAGCCAAAGCCTGTGTTGTTAGCTTCATTGATGGCTTCATCAAAGTCAGTATAGCGATACACTTTTAATAATGGCCCAAAGTATTCTTCATCAGGTATATCAGCAACAATAGCACTAACATCAATAATACCGGGAGAAATAAAGCCAGTGTTTACTTCTAAATGCTGTAATGTAAGTAATGACGTAGCGCCTAAAGCAAGTAATTTTTGCTGAGCAGCAACTAAACTTAAAGCGGCTTTTTCAGAAATCATAGAACCAATAAAAGGCTGCTCAGCATCGTCATAATAACCAATGGTTAGTGCTTTAGTGGCGGTAATTAACTTAGCCATAATGGCATCGCCTTGTGCGCCAGATTCAATGAACAAACGACGAGCACAAGTACAGCGTTGGCCGGTAGTAACAAAAGCAGACTGAATAATATCGTGTACAACAGCATTAATATCTGTGACATCTTTAACGATAAGCGGGTTATTGCCGCCCATTTCTAATGCTAAAATTTTGCCCGGTTGACCGCCAAACTGCTCATGTAATAAATGACCTGTAGCTGAGCTACCCGTGAAGAATAAACCGTCGATCATTTTATTACTTGCTAAGGCTTTGCCTGTTTCTATTTCACCTTGAACAAGGTTGATAACACCAGCAGGAAGCCCTGCCGCTTGCCAAATTTTAACTACTTCTTCAGCAACTTTTGGGGTTAATTCACTGGGTTTAAAGACGATGGTATTACCAGCAATAAGTGCGGGTACAATATGACCATTAGGTAAATGCCCAGGGAAGTTATAAGGACCAAAAACGGCAACAACACCATGAGGCTTGTGACGAATAAAGGCTTTTGCACCTGGCATTGGATTTTCAACCGTACCAGTACGTTCATTATAGGCATTAAGGGAGATATTGATTTTACCTACCATAGCACCAACTTCGCCTAAGGTTTCCCAGCGAGGTTTACCTGTTTCAAGGGCGATGGTGTTTGCTAAGGCTTCTTTGCTCTCGCCAAGTAACTCAGCAAATTTAGTCACTATGCTAACACGCTCATCAAAGCCAATTGTTGACCAAGCTTCAAAAGCGGTACGGGCACTGCTAATCGCTTGCTCTACTTGTTCTGGAGAGGCGGTTTTACCTTGCCAGATAACTTCATTACGGGCAGGGTTTAGTGAAGTAACGTCATGACCTTGACCTGCTTGCCACTGACCATTAATAAATTGAACGTTTGACATAAAATTTTCCTATTTAAATTTAGGCTATTAATTACTTAAAAGGCGAACCCAGTCACCTTGTTGTACTTGTAATGCTTGTGCAACATCGCGAGTGATCACCACTTGATTAGCGGTTTTACGAAGCGTTAGTTTAACTTGTGTTGCTCTAAAATTTGCGACGTTAGTATTGCAGATAATGTATTTTTGCTGGCTATCTTCACCGTAAGCATCATCAACTAACACTTGGTATTTGTTACTTTCTCGCACGGCTCTTATTTGGCTGCGCTCAGCTTCAACTGTGGGGCCGCCATCAAAAATATCAACGTAACCTCGACGAGAAAAACCTTCGGCTTCTAGTAAGCGCAAGGCGGGCACCGTATTACTATGTACTTTATTGATAACTTGTTGGGCTTCTTCGCTGAGTAGGCTGACATAAACAGGATATTTAGGCATTAAATCAGCAATAAAGCTTTTGTTACCGATACCAGTTAAATAGTCAGCTTGAGTGAATTCGATAGAAAGAAAGTGCTTTTCTATCCAATCATAAAAAGGCGATCTACCTGCTTCATCACTAACACCACGCATTTCGGCAATAACACAATCAGAAAAACGTTCGGCGTGCTCAGCCATAAACAAAAAACGGCAGCGGGATAGAAACCGGCCATTGCCATCTTTACGGTGGCTTTCTTGCAGAAATAACGTACAAATTTCGGTAGCACCAGTGTAGTCATTGCACAGCGATAAAGTTTCTACCGTGTTGTGAATATCAAGCTCGCGAGAGTTGTGTACTACTTTACCTAAATGGTAATGGTAAAAAGCATTATCAAGGCCTACTGCTGCTTCTATGCCTGTGGTACCAACCACTTGCTCTGTTTGAGTATCTTCCATCACAAACAAGTAACCTTGATCACCCGCTTGCTTTACTTGGGCATTGAAAGACTCTTCAGAATGGCTAATACGTTGTTTTAATATCTCTTCATTAACCGGTAATGAAGTGAAACCATGGCCTGATTCAATAGCAATGCGATGCAAGTCGTCATAATCTGTCATACGAATGGGACGAATGATAATCATAAAGTGTCTCGGTAGTTAAAAGAAGTTATTGCTACCTAATAAGTAAAGTAGCAATAGCTTTGAAATGCGCTTTTATATTAAGAGGCTAATGTCGCTACGGCTTTTTCAAAACGTGCTAAACCTTCGGCAATGTCTTCGTCAGGAATAACTAATGAAGGAGCAAAGCGAATAATGTTCGCACCAGCAACTAAGGTCATTACACCTTGGCTCATAGCGGCAACTAAAAAGTCTTTTGCTTTACCTTGATAGTTGTCATTTAACACAGCGCCAATTAATAAACCTTTACCGCGTATCTCTTTAAAAATATCGTATTTAGCATTAATTGCATTTAAACCATCAACATAAAGTTGTGCTTTAGCTTTTACGCCATTTTGTACTTCTGGGGTATTGATTACATCAATAACAGCTTCACCAATAGCACACGCTAATGGGTTGCCACCATAAGTGCTGCCGTGAGTACCAATTTTTAGGTGCTTAGCAATATCAGTAGTGGTTAGCATAGCGCCAATAGGAATACCGCCGCCTAAACCTTTCGCTGACGTTAAAATGTCGGGTGTTACACCCAAATCCATATAAGCGTAAAGTGGTCCTAAACGACCAGCACCCGTTTGCACTTCATCAAAAATTAATAGTGCATTGTGCTTATTACATAATTCACGTAAACCTTTGATGAACTCAGGTGTTGGTGAAACTATGCCGCCTTCGCCTTGTAATGGTTCAACCATAATGGCACAAGTTTTATCTGATATAAGGGCTTTAACACTGTCTAAATTATTATATTCAGCGTGATCTATATCCGCAGGACGAGGACCAAAGCCTGCTGAATAAGCCTCTTGACCACCGACAGTTACGGTGAAAAAGGTACGACCGTGAAAGCCTTGTTTGAAAGCAATAATTTGTGATTTTTCTGCACTAAATTCATTTAATGCCCAACGACGCGCTAATTTTAATGCCCCTTCGTTTGCTTCTGCGCCTGAATTGGCAAAATAGACTTTTTCGGCAAAAGTGCTATCAACTAACTTTTTAGCTAAACGTAAGGCGGGTTCATTAGTCATAACATTGGACAGATGCCAAATTTTCTCGCTTTGCTCTTTTAATGCACCAACAAGTGCTGGATGACAATGACCTAAACAGTTAACGGCGATACCACCAGCAAAATCAATATATTCTTTGTCTTGTTGATCCCACACTCGAGAACCTTGACCACGTACTGGAATAACCGCTGAAGGTGCATAGTTTGGCACCATAACTTCATCAAATAATTCGCGATTTACAGAAAACTGTTCTGACATTGTAAACTCCTCTAAATGGGTGGTTGTATTGGCTCTTTTAACACTGACTTTAGTGCTTATCTTAGTACTTGTTTTAGTATATGAGCAATAAAAAATTTTATGTTAAAAATATTGGTCAAGCGCTAAAAATAGAAGGTTATTATGACAGAAGAAAGCAACTTTGTCTTGTGTGAACGTGCTACAGCCTAGGTATAACAAAGGTTTACCTAGTTTTATTCAGCAAAGTTGAATATTTATGGCGAAGATTTAAATTAGCTTAATTGTGATTGTTTGTTAACGGTGCTGAGTTTGCATCACAAAGGGGAAGCTGAGGCGTCTTACATAAATAATCAAAAATAATTTGTTCGCAGTGGCGTGTTTTGAGAGAAATTTAGTTAAATTGTAGTTTAATGTGATCAATATCACTTTTATTTAACAAGGAAATTTCAGCTTTATTGAGTTCTACTACCTCGAATAATTGCTTAGTTTCGTCATCATCAATTAAGCTTGCTTTGGATAAGCTACGATTATTCACATAAGCTTTTGCTTTAGCTACGATTTGAGCAATAGGGCACATTTTAGTGATATTTTCACTGTAGGCTAAATCGAACATAGCTTCGGTGATTGGTAATCGGTCAAATTGCATTAATTCAATTAAGTCTGCGGATAATTTGCTGCTGCGCAAAATAAGTTGCTCTAACAATAACTCGGGCGAGTTGTCTACTTTAACGAGTACATTGTGCAAGCGTTTATCTTTATCTTCAAAAGCTTGGCGCAACTCTTCTTTGTACATATCATTGTAAGTACTTAAAAAGCAACGCGTTATTGCTAATTGACCAACATTAGATAACATGCCCGTAGTAAAGGCGATGTAGCGATCTACATTTTTCTCTTGTGCTAAAGCGCTTGCGGCGAGGGCAACGGATAAGCTGTCATTCCATAGTTTGCGTTTCATTAAACCATGCGGTGCTGTGCTAGTTGGTAGCCAATGTTTAAGTATAAAGGTTGGCATAACAAGTTTTAAATTATCTAAGCCGATATAACTCAGGGCCAACTTGGCATCATTAACTTGCACGTCGGCACGTTTTCTATATTGGGGCTTGTTAACTAAGCTTACTAGATCGGTTGATAACCAAGGCAGTGAGGTTGCCAGAGGTTTGATTCTATTGATTGAGGTTGCTCTTAGCGATAACAACTCTAAAATGGTGGGCGCAGCATCTTCAATACACAATACATTATGATAAAGGTTGGTTTTGTTATCAAACTCATCATTTACTTGGCTACGTACTTGTGAGTAGAACAGCTCGGTCACTTGCTTGCGAAAATGCTCTTCACCGTGGGCGGCAACAATTTTATCTTGTTGGGCTTTGATCTCAACGGCTAATAATTCCCTACGGCGATTTTCTTGTTCACTACCTTGAAAATGGACAACATTCATTTTACCGTGCTGTTGCGCAGCAAAATCTTTGCTAATAGATAAGCTCAGAGCGCGCTGATGTATGGTTGAAATTGTGTCGTTAGTATCAAAAATTTGCATAATATTTAGTTAAGTAGTGTTTAGCGAAAATAGTGCTTAGCAGGCCAGTTTTAATAGATGATATATTAAGTTTATCGTCTTATGTGAATAAATCATTAATTTTATAGATTTATTTTGTTTGCATTTACTCAATATTGTTTGAGGAATTAACCGTTAAAAAGTTCTGTAAAAGCGCATGACCTTGTTCAGTTAAAATTGACTCAGGGTGAAATTGCACCCCATAGATGGGTAATTCTTTGTGTTGAATGGCCATTATTTCTTCGTTATTACCGTGAGAGTCGACACTCCAAGCATTTACTTCAAAACTATCGGGTAGCGTTTTCTCATCAACAACAAGAGAATGGTAACGGGTAACTTGCAAAGGTTGTTTAAGCTGTTGAAATAAGCCTTTGCTATTGTGATTTATGACACTGGTTTTACCATGCATTAGCTGTTTAGCTTTTTTTATTGTGGCGCCAAAGTGTTGAGCGATGCACTGGTGTCCTAAGCAAACCCCTAGCAAAGGCACTTTTCCTGAAAAATGCGCCACTACGGCTAAAGAAATCCCTGCTTTATCCGGGTCGCAAGGGCCAGGAGAAATAACAATAAATTCAGGGGCTAACTGCTCAATAGTAGTAATGTTTATTTCATCATGACGAAAAACGCTCACTTCTTGGCCTAATGCTTGAAAGTAATGCACCAAATTAAAGGTAAATGAGTCGTAGTTGTCGATCATTAATAACAAAGTAAACTAGCCTGACAAAGTGAAAACGCGACTATTCTAATGCTTCGATAAGCTCAGGACAATGACAATTTTTTGAGAAAAAAGAATGTGAGGAAAGCTAAAAGTGAAAAAGGCACTTAACTTACGTTAAGTGCCTTTTAGGTTTTGCTTGTCGCTAATTAAAATTTAGCGGTAGCTTGTACCCATAATTTACTGGTGTCAGTTGATTTGTCATCAGCGTCATAATAGGCATATTTTACTAATACACCATAATTTTTATTGATTTTATAAGCACCAACTAAATCAAGTTCGCTACCCCAGTCTTTAGAACCAACATCTGAGCTTAGGTCATGATAAGTAGCCGATAACTTGATACCTTTTACTTTGGTTTTAGCGGTAATATAAATATCTTGCACACCTTCTCCTGGCGTACCTAAGAATTTATCAGCCCAACCTTGGAATTTATGTAAGGTTGCAAAAGGAGTGCTAAAGCCAACACCATTGTCACTACCAAGTAGTTCATAACCACCTAATACTGTTACACCACTAAATTTAGTACCCACTTCAGCATTCATATAAGTTGCGGTAAAGCTGTTAGTGTTATCACCAGCATCACTTTGCGAAGCGACACTTGCATTAACAAATACAGGACCGAACTTACCATTATATAAACCACCAAAGGTGTCAGTAGAAAGTGCTGCCGCGGTATCAAAATCAAGTAAATAAGCGAAAGCGGTGATTTTGTGATCTTTATTTATTTTATATGGCACATTAATAAAGTGGAAATCACCCCCTAAATCGGCGCCTTTCTTGGCATCAGCAAAAATACGATTAGCATTATGAATGTAGCTGTAATCAAATGATAAAGCGTCATTGGCTTTATATTCAACACGTACGCCATCGTAAGTTTGCTCGTTTTGTCTCCAACCTACACCGCCAACAAAACGTTGGTTGTTGTGTAGAATGCGTTGACGACCAGCCGTCGCTTTTAAATCACCATTAACATATTTTACGAAAGCTTGGTTAATATCAGTGATTTCAGGATCGGCAACCACGGCATCGTTACCTGAGTAATCTAATGTTAAGTCATTGTAGTCATCTACTAAGGCTGTGACATTGTCTACTTCAAGGCCTAGTGACAAACCTTTGTATGCGCCGGTATTAAGCGTTAAACGACTTTTCACTGTTAAAGCAGTTGCGTCTTTGTCAGCAGCGCCAGCAGCACCGTCTTCATCTACGCCTTCATAGCGAGCACGAAAACTAACTTTTACTTTACTGTCGGCTAGGGCATCAGTGATGCCTTTAGCGTGAGTAGGCTCAGCAGCAAAAGCAGCAGGTGCTGATAAAATAGCCGCAGTTAATAAAGAGAGAGTGAATTTATTTGTATTCATACTTTTCTTGTTCATAAGAGTTATCCCAGTTTTATGTTTTAAATATTTAAAAATATCTTTTAGTCGATTTTATTGTTTTGTTTATTCTTTAGACTGATTCTTACACTCTGTTTAATTTCATAATTTGATTTAAATCAACTTGTGAAATTAACTTATTAAATTGAGACAGAACATTGATTTACGTCAAACTTTCTACCACTTTAGTCTAAAGTTAAAGGTGTCAATACAGCTCGTTGCATTGTTAATTTCAGCTTCTCTGCTATTGTTGAAGAAAGAAGTAGTAGTAGTTTTAATACCAAGTGGACTCATTAATCTACTGGGTGAAATTAAGGAGTAATTTTATGTCAGAAGAGAGACGTAAAGTTGAGGCTAAGATAAAGCAATTATTAAAGGAGCTAAGCGTTGCTCAACAATGTTCATTAAGTGAAATTAGTCACTATGGCTATACATTATCTTTTGTTAGACAAACGCCTGACGGTAAATTAGCCGTTGTGCAAATGGACGATGCTGCTATTACCATCGATGAAGAAGGTGAAATAAATCACAACTCAACCATCAAAATTCGCCATTAGACATTAGACATTAGACATTAGAAATCCAAATTGATGCCTAACAGCTATCACTCATTTAATTCACTAATGAAATGACTAGGCTGACTAATAATATAAGAGAAACGCCTTGCCAAAACTTCACTGGGTTTCTCTCCAATAATGGTTGGCTTTTATAGTCATTAATCGCATCAATATTCGGTTTATTCAAATTACTAAAAAATTCAGAAAATGCTTGCGAACGTAAAGCCGGGTTGGCTTGCGTTGCTTGTTGCAAGGTAACGTCTACCCATAAAGGTAAATCATGCCGATATTGTTTGATACTGCGATAATGCCATTGTTGATAACTCGTGTAGTTTATTGATTTTGTTTGTGGTTTATACGGTAATTGCCCCGTTAGCATTTCATAGCAAATCACCCCAAGAGAAAATAAATCGCTTAAGTGATTGGCTTTCATACTTAGCTGCGTTTCAGGGGCAACATAATTTACTGAACCTTGAGGCGTGCTTTCGCTAAGTGTTTCTTGATTTTCATCGAGTGATGCCACAAACACTGCGCCATAATCAATAAGTTTAACTTGGCCATATTTATCTATCATTATATTATCTGGCTTTAAATCTCGATGTATAACATCTAGGCGCTGAAAAGCGCGTAATGCTGAGATCACTTGTTTAATAATATCTCTTACTTGCGCAATACTCGGTTTAGGATTGTCATACATCCATTGACCTAATGTTTGGCCATCAATGTACTCACTGGTGTGATACAAGAAGCGGCTATCATTATTAACCGCATGAATTGCCATAACATTGTCATGTTTTACCCGCTCTCCTAGCCAAGCCTCACGCATAAAAGCTTGCAGATAAAGGGCATCTTCAACAAAGTTTTCTGAGGGCGCTTTTAGTGCCAGTTGTTTGGCGGTATTTTTATCTTCTACCAAATATAAATGAGAGCGAATACTGGCATGAATGATTTTCTTAACTTGATAGTTATCAATGGATTGGCCAATGGATAACGCGGGTGGAATTGATTTTTCTCTTAACTCTCTTTCTATTTCAGCCAGCTGTCTATTAGGCACATCATGTATAAACACTAATAAGCAACTAACATTATCATCACTACCAGCGGCTAATGCTTGCTTAACAATCGCTTGGCTTAATTGTTCAAGCTCTTGGTTATTAGGTGAGTTTGATAGTGTTGTCAGTGCTGATTTTAGTTGCTTAGGTGATAAAAACTCATGAATACCATCGCAGGTAAGCAGGTAAATATCTCCAGCGTGTAAATCAACTTGATGAACATCCACCTGTAATCGAGAATCAGCCCCTAAGGCGCGCGTTAACACCACCGAATTTGTACCCTGTTTACAGTTATGATCTTGACTGATGGCCTCTAATTGCTGGTTGCGGTATTTGCTGATGCGGGTATCACCCACATGAAATATATAACCAGTAGCCGACTTTAAAATGATGGTTGAGAAGGTGGTTAGCCACTGTTGTTGCTGCTCAGAAATGTAATTATGACCATCAATGCTGCTGTTTTGCGAAAACAACCATTGATTTAAACTGGTTATTACTTTAGCGGCGGATTTGCGTGTTGACCAAGTTTCGGGGGTAGCATAGTAATCGCTAATAAATTGGGTAACGGCAAGTTGTGAAGCTTCAGCGGCTCTATTGGCGCTTGATACGCCATCGGCAATGCAAGCAATAGCGCCTTTTGAGCTTAATTCGCTGGTTTTAGGAATGAGTGCTGCGAAGGCATCTTGGTTTTCTGCTTTGATGCCTGCGCAGGAGTAGCCGCCAAAACAAAGCTGTAAATTTGCAGAGCTATTGTTGCGTCTTTTATTTACTGCTTCGTCTTTGGCGTTTGTCACTAATATACTCATGTTACTTCGAAATACTCGTTTCAGCGAGAATTAAAAGGCATAGAGGCAAGGCATTGATTGAAGAGAATGGTTGTTCCCTTATCGAAATCAATAACGCTGCATATAAGCCTTTTAAACTCGCCCTACGGGGAT
>MAAC01000715.1_pt1 | contig 14205 bp, 9 predicted proteins | sample 1115981 | NCBI WGS metagenome assembly MAAC01 (sample SAMN04961126, study PRJNA320927) | seawater metagenome | isolation source: sample BD02T64 sea water enriched with oil for 64 days | place: USA:Gulf of Mexico | collected 2013-07-27 | reverse complement strand
TAGATTCATCAGCACACCGTAAAAAAGCCTCTCGATCTGGCCGGGTAAAGTCTAAGTCTTTTTCTACTTTTGTCATTGCTTCTTGGCAAGAAGCTAAAATATCAGGTCTAAACTTTTCTAACTCTTCAACATAGCGACTTGCTTTAAATAAAAACATACCGCTATTCCATAAATACTCGCCAGAGTCTAAATACTCTTGTGCTATTTCTTCATTTGGTTTTTCAACAAATTTAGCAACTTGATATGTGCCATCACCTTTTTCATTGCCTTGTTTGCCCCCTTGTTTAGCCCCTTTTTTAATGTATCCATAACCCGTTTCCGCATGTGTAGGTACTATGCCAAAGGTTACTAACTTTCCTTGCTGTGCAGACAAAGCAGCAACACTAACCGCTTGATGGAATTTTATCGTATCTTTAATAACATGATCTGCCGCTAACACTAATAACAATGCATCTGAATTACTTGCTAAAGCATCAATAGCAGCCAGCGCAACTGCCGGTGCCGTATTACGTCCTTCAGGCTCAAGTAAGATAGTAGGTTGTGAACAGTTTGCTTGTTTAACCTGTTCAGCGACTAAGAATCGATGGTCTTCATTGCAAATAAAAACAGGCGCTTGATGCTCTGCTGGCAATCGAGCTAGGGTATCCTGCAACATACTTGTTTCATTAACTAAGGGTAAAAACTGTTTAGGAAATTGCGCGCGAGATAGTGGCCAAAGACGAGTGCCGCTACCACCACACATAATAACAGGAGAAATTTGTAATTTAGAGGTGTTTATCTGGCTCATTTATATTCCATTAAGTAATAATTAGCGTTCAATGGCATTATGATATGCCATGCTAGTATTTTTTGAAATAACAAATCAAAGACATCAAAAAATATCGAATGAATTGTTACTTTTAACAGTGCAAATAACGGTTAAAAACGTTATATTTAAACGCATTATAAATTGATTCGCGTCATTTAAGGGAAATAATGAAAGTTACAGTTTTTGGTATCGGTTATGTTGGTTTAGTTCAAGCTGCCGTTTTAGCTTCAGTGGGTCACGATGTTGTTTGTGTTGATATAGACCAAACCAAAGTAGATAACCTTGAAAAAGGAATAATTCCAATTTATGAACCGGGGCTTACACCACTTGTTCAAGAAACACATAAAAATGGTCAATTAAATTTCACTACCGATGCAAAATCAGGTGTCGAACACGGCCAAATACAATTTATTGCTGTTGGCACACCACCCGATGAAGATGGCTCTGCCGATTTAAAATATGTACTCACTGTAGCGGAAACTATCGCTACTTTCATGGCTGAACCTAAAATAATTATCGACAAATCAACCGTTCCTGTTGGTACTGCTGATAAAGTAACAGCTAAAATAGCCTCAGTACTTTCTGCACGGAATGTTGATATTGATTTTGATGTTGTCTCTAATCCTGAATTTTTAAAAGAAGGTGCGGCAGTTAATGATTGCATGAAGCCTGATCGTATTGTAATAGGTACTGATAGCGAAACAGCACAAGCGGCAATGCGTGAACTTTACGCACCATTTAACCGTAACCATGATCGCATGATATTTATGGATGTACGCTCTGCTGAATTAACCAAATACGCAGCAAATTGTATGTTAGCCACTAAAATTTCCTTTATGAACGAAATGTCTAACCTTGCTGAATTATTAGGTGCCGACATTGAAGCCGTTCGTCATGGCATTGGCTCAGATTCTCGCATTGGCTATCAGTTTATTTACCCTGGCTGTGGTTATGGCGGTTCATGTTTTCCTAAAGATGTACAAGCGCTAGTGAGAACTGCTCATGGTATAGAATATAAACCTGCATTATTAGAAGCGGTTGAAAGTGTTAACTACGCACAAAAACAGAAATTATTTAATAACCTAAACACCTATTTTAATGGTGAGTTAAAAGGGAAAACTGTTGCAGTGTGGGGTTTATCATTTAAACCACAAACCGATGATATGCGTGAAGCTTCTTCAATGGTATTGATGGAATCATTGTGGAAAGCCGGCGCAAAAGTGCAAGCTTATGATCCAGAAGCAATGGAAGAATGCCAACGTATTTATAGTGTACGTGATGATTTATCATTAGTTGGCACTAAAGAATCTGCATTAAATAACGCCGATGCGCTTGTGGTATGTACCGAGTGGAGCCAATTTAGAGCACCTGACTTTGATTTAATTGAAAGGTCATTATCACACAAAGTAATTGTTGATGGCCGCAACCTTTACGATCCAGTATTACTTAAACAACGTGGCTTTGCTTATTATGGTATTGGCCGTGGTGAAAGCATTCAGAAAGTTTTTTAAGTCATGAGCAATCAAAGTATCGAGTTACGAAAACACAAAACAAATACGTCATTCCAGTAGTGTATTAGACTGGAATCTATAAAATATGAGCCTCGACAAGACAACTCGAGGATGACATGAAAATTTAGGAAAAAATGTGAAATATTTAGTTACTGGCGCTGCCGGTTTTATCGGTTTTCATGTAGTGCAACGCTTATGCGAACAAGGTCATGACGTTATAGGTATTGACAACCTTAACGATTACTACGATGTTAATTTAAAGCTAGCTCGACTTGACGCGTTAAAAGTTCATACAGCGTTTAAATTTATAAAATTAGACCTTGCCGACAGAGAAGGTATTGCTCAATTATTTGCAACTGAGAAATTTAATCGAGTTATACATTTAGCTGCGCAAGCAGGGGTAAGATATTCAATAGATAACCCAATGGCTTATGCTGACTCTAACTTAGTTGGTCATTTAACCATATTAGAGGGTTGTCGCCATAACAAGGTTGAACATTTAGTTTATGCTTCATCAAGTTCAGTTTACGGTTTAAACAGCAAAACTCCCTTTGCAACTTCTGACAGCGTTGATCACCCTATTTCTTTATACGCTGCTACTAAAAAATCGAATGAGTTAATGGCTCATACATATTCACACTTGTACGGCATTCCAACTACTGGCCTAAGATTTTTTACAGTTTATGGCCCTTGGGGTCGCCCAGACATGGCGCTATTTAAATTTACTAAAGCTATCCTCAATAACGAGCCTATTGATGTTTATAATCAAGGTGATATGCGTAGAGATTTCACTTATATTGATGACATTGTTGAAGGCATAATTAAGATTCAGAATATCATTCCGCAAAAAAGTAATGATTGGAAAATAGAGTCTGGCTCTGCAGCAGATAGTTCAGCTCCTTACAAAATTTTTAATATTGGTAACGGAAATCCAGTAAAACTACTCGACTTTATACAGTCATTAGAAAACTCACTAGGCATCAAAGCAAATAAGAATTTAATGCCCATGCAGCCAGGCGATGTTTACCAAACCTATGCTGATGTAGATGATTTATTCGCCATTACTAACCACAAACCTTCAGTAAGTGTTGATCACGGTGTGGATCAATTTGTTCGTTGGTATAAGGACTTTTATCAGTAAAATCATAAGAATCCTGTAACTTATCTCATGAAACGAAAGTTCTAAGCTATAATATATCAGCAAGTAAAGGTAATAAAATCAATGAACCAACGAAAACAATAATCTGAAGCAGTTTTATGGTTGAGTTGGATATAACTATTGATACTGTACAAGGAAAGAACATGTTTGATTATAATAAGGCTTTCTCTAGAAACATTGGCTGGGTTACTGAAGCTGAACAACAAGTTTTAAGAACAAAGAAAGTTGCTATAGCTGGAGCAGGTGGCGTTGGTGGTGTACACCTTCTAACATTAGCACGTTTAGGTGTCGAAAATTTTTACATCTCGGATTTTGATGACTTTGAAGTACATAACTTCAATCGTCAATCTGGGGCGTTTATGTCAACACTTGGTGAACAAAAAGTAGATGTGATGGCACGCATGGCTAAGGACATCAACCCTGAAGCCAATATTAAATCTTTCCCTGAAGGCATATTTGAACACAACGTTGATGAATTTCTAGAGGGTGTTGATTTATATGTTGATGCCCTCGATTTTTTTGCTTTATCTGCACGTAAAGTTGTTTTTCAAAAATGTCATGAAAAAAACATTCCTGTAATAACCGCCGCTCCTTTAGGCATGGGCTGTGCTTTTCTTTGTTTTATGCCAGGAAAAATGACTTACGAACAATATTTCAGATTCAAAGACAAAAAGTCTGAAGACGATCAGCTTATTCAATTTCTGATTGGCTTGTCACCAGCGATGCTTCAACGCCCTTACTTAGTAGACGAAACCAGAGTGAGTTTCATAGAAAAAAGAGGTCCATCTACGCCAATGGCGGTTAACTTGTGTGCCGGTATAGCTGAAACCTATGCATTAAAAATTCTATTGAATCGCGGAGAAGTGCTAGCGGCTCCTTACGGCCTGCATTTTGATGCATATCGCAATAAATTCAGGAAAACTTGGCGTCCATTTGGCAACGCAGGTTTATTCCCTAAAATTATGTTTAAAATAGCCAGAAAAATTGTTTTAGCCCCTTCTGTGCCATTATCTAAGGAAGAACAATTGAAACCTATAGAAGAAATATTTGAATACGCTAAATGGGCTCCTAGTGGCGATAACATGCAACCTCAACGTATTGAGGTTACCGGTGACTTAACCTGCGTAATTCACGGTCACGATACACGAGATCACGTAGTTTATGATCTTGAAGGTAATGCCAGTAAACTGGCGTTAGGTTGTTTTATTGAAAACTGTAAAATTGCCTCTCAATCACTCAATTATGAACTTGAGGTTAACTTAACTACAAATAAAGAAGGGCAAGAACCAGAGCATAAAGACTATAGCTTGTTCCCTACTTTTGCACTTAGCCTGACGCCAACTAAAGAGGCTTTAAAACAACATTCATTATTTCCGTACATCAAAACGCGCTGTGTTCAGCGTAAAAGAATGGGCACTAGGAAATTAACCAATATAGAAAAACAAAAATTTGAAGATATTCTTCCTGAAGGTTTTTCTGTAGTCTGGAAAGAAACTTTTGCTGAACGTTGGGCTATTGCTAAATTTATGTATGGTAATGCCACTACCCGTCTCAGCATGAAAGAAGGTTATGATGTTCATTCTAAAATCATGGAATTTACACCAATTAGCAAAGATACTAGCCCTGAAAAAAACTGCAATTCAACGTTTAGTAAAGACAAATTGCCTGCCAATTCATTAGGCATTGATCCTATCACTATCGCATTAACAAAGTGGACATTGAAAAGCTGGAAGCGATTTAAATTTCTAGACACCTATCTAGGCGGGACGATCGCACCAAAATTACTATTAGATTTTTCAACAGCAATCAAAAGCTGTGCGCACTTTATAATTGTTGCTGATAAAGAACCTGAAACACTTGAAGATTATTTAGCCGCAGGTGCCGCAATACAAAGATTCTGGTTACAAGCAACTGAGTTGCAACTTGGTTTTCAGCCTGAACAAACCCCCGTTATATTCTCTGAATATTTACGCAATGGCACAAGTTTTAGCAGTAATGAATTCACTCAAAAGAATGTTGTTAAAATAGATAAATCATTTAAATCACTGATCGGCGATGGTAATGTAAAAAGAGCAGTATTTATGGGTAGGCTAGGACGAACCACAATGCCAACGAGCAGATCGGTCAGATTAAGCCTTGAAGAACTTAGATATAAGAAAGACTAATGAATTAATATGTATATATTGACTATAAAGAAGGGGGGCGTCATACCGGTAAATTCAACCATCATCATACCGGTAAATTCAACCATCGTCCGGTGATTTTAACCATCGTCATTTCGTTGATTTCAACCATCGTCATTCCGGTTACTCCAACCATCGTCATTCCGGTTACTCCAACCATCGTCATTCCGGTTACTCCAACCATCGTCATTCCGGTGATTTCTTAGGCCGGAATCCAGTTTTTCCCTTGTTATAATACTTAACTGGATAATAAACTAACATCATCATCACGATAAAAAACAACAACCATTTAATAGAAGTCATCGTACTAGCAAGCAAGGCTAAATGATCATTCCTTTCCGGAAATATACTTAACATAGACATAATGGCTATATTCTCCAAGACATCTGCAATCAGAATACTATAGGGAAATAATCGAATAAATTGTCGCTTATCTCCTTGTGGATAAATCCTAACAATAAAAAAACTTAGCACTAAGCCTAAAAAAGTTGCATAAACTAATGGGTAAAGCATATCTATAGTTGCTGAACCTGCAATATATGCGGCTCTATTCAGTTCACCATACGATTCAATTAATGCATAGGCATCTGCTGGGCTGTAATATAAATGAAGGTCTAACGGACGCCCCTCAGGTAATATTTTGGGTAGCAAATACAGAGGGAATATAAAATAGACAAGAACAAAAACTGCGAGTACTTTTTTAGTCGCCCATTGTTGTTGAATTGTTAGCAGTCTTAAAAACATAAACCCATTCCATGATGTTTAAATGAATAAAACTACCGTAGCACTAATATGGATCCTCAACAAGACAACTTGAGGATGACGAGATCTCCCGTCATTCCAGTATTGACTTGGGCTGGAATCCAAAGAGCAATAACTGGATCCTCGACAAAAAACTTCGAGGACGACGACGAGATAGGTCTTGAAGACAGGGAACTAATACGTCATTCCAGTATTGTCTCCCTCCCGTCATTCCAGTATTGTCTTGGGCTGGAATCCAAAGAGCAACAACTGGATCCTCGACAAGAAACTTCGAGGACGACGACGAGATAGGTCTTGAAGCCAGGGAACTAATACGTCATTCCAGTAATGTCTCCACTCCCGTCATTCCAGTATTGACTTGGGCTGGAATCCAAAGAGCAACAACTGGATCCTCGACAAGAAACTTCAAGGATGACGACGAGATAGGCCTTGAAGCCGGGAGGGTGATGATATCTCCCGTCATGCCAGTAATCTCTTCCCCTACGTCATTCCAGTAATGTATCCACTCCCGTCATTCCAGTATTGTCTTGGGCTGGAATCTAAAGAGTAACAACTGGATCCCCGACAAGAAAGTTCGAGGATGACAACGAGATAGGTCTTGAAGCCGAGGGGACTGATACGTCATGCTAGTAATATCTCCCTCTACGTCATTCTAGTGGTCTCTTTCTCTACGTCATTCCAGTAATGTCTTGGGCTGGAATCCAAAGAGCAACAACTGGATCCCCGACAAGAAACTTCGAGGATGACGAATAGTGCAACTTGAGGATGACGACGAGATAGGTCTTGAAGCCAGGGGACTGATACGTCATGGCAGTAATCTCTTCCCCTACGTCATTCCAGTAATGTCTCCACTCCCGTCATTCCAGCATTGTTTTGGGCTGGAATCCAAAGAGCAACAACTGGATCCTCGACAAGAAACTTCGAGGATGACGACGAGATAGGTCTTGAAGACGGGGGACTAATACGTCATGCCAGTAATCTCTTCCCCTACGTCATTCCAGTAATGTCTTAGGCTGGAATCCAAAGAGCAATAACTGGATCCCCGACAAGAAACTTCGAGGATGACAAAAAGTCAAATTTAAGACAATAAAAAACCCCGCAATTGCGAGGTTTATTTAATATAACTAACAAGCAGTTATATTTATATTATTTTGCTTTTCTTCTTGAAAGACCTAGACCAACAAGCGCTAAACCAAAGATAGCAACGGTTGTTGGTTCTGGAATGGTACCAAACTCAACAAGGTGTAAATCCACTGCATCAACCCCATTAGAGGAAAGTTTAATTTGAACAAATGTTGCTGCAGAAAAGTCTGCTCCAGGTCCAACATCAACAAAGCTATCAAATGATGCCGTTTGGCGTGTAAGGCTATCAATTTCTTCCGAAATGCTTGACCAAATACTTACGCCACTTAAGCTACCGACAACCACTTCAATAGCAAAACCAAAATCTGATTGCATTACATCAAAATAGAAGGCACTCATTGATCCACCGAAAGTAAGATCTAAAAAACCAGTTCCAGGTAAACCACCAAATTCAGAATAGTAAAGTACTAACTCAGATTCTACACCAGATGGGTTGCTCCATTTTAAATCTCCATCTAAGACGTTAAATGATTCAGCACCAGCCGAACCAAGAGCCCCAGAAGTACGTGTAATAGTATATCTCACATCTCCATTTGCGGGATTGATATCAAACCGCTCAGCAGTTGAAATTCCAGGATGTTCGATATCTATATTAGTATCATAATCAAAAGTATCTAAAGTAACTAAACTTGCATTTGCAGCACTAATCACACCAAAAGCTAGTAAAGCAGCTAGCCCTAATTTTTTCCCTAATTTAATCATAATATTTCCCGTTAATGTTTTCGTGAATTCTTTAATGTAATCTAGATAAAGCACATCGTGTGCCAACAATAAAAACACGATATAATACAATTAATTAGAAGATCCTCTTAACCACAGCGAAAAAACTTTGTAAAAAAAGCTGACAATTTAAATAAGTGGTTATAGCCATTATAACCCTTTCAATAATTGCTTAATACGTACTTGCTCTTGCTCATTATCGGTTTTAAGACTTTTTAATAGCAACTTAGCCTCATCACCTTGCTGGTTAAGAATTAACGCTTCTGCTTTATTAATATGAACTTCAATAACAGAGTTGTCTATCGATATTGATTTATCATACTGTTTCATCGCCAAATCTAGTTGTTTATTAGCGACTAAAGCCTTTGCATAGGTATCAATAACCGCTGCGTTATTACCTTTAATTGCTACTGCTCGTAATGCATAATCTAACGACTTTTTATCTTTCCCCTCTTGTAGCAACAAGAAAGACAAATTATTCAACGCTATAACATTTTGAGGATTTGTTGCCAAAATATTTTCATACATCTCTATTGCTTTTGAAGTATTGCTAATGTTTATATATTCTTCTGCCAATACTACTTTTACGCCAACGGCCTCTTTATCTTCTGATAAACTATCAATATGACCTTCTAATATATTAACAGCTTTCTTTTTATCACCTTTTAATGCAACAGATTTTGACCAACCTACAGCATTGCTATTACTTGTATTTTTCTCGTATGCACTGGCATAGTGCTTAGCAGATGCGTCAAAGTTTTTATAGTTAGACGCAAAATTTGCTAAGGTTTTATCTAAGAGTGAATGATTAGCGGTAACTTTACTCGCTTTTATTTTTACCAGATCAGCTTGATTTGGTTCAATTTTCAGTATTGATTGATAATATAATTTCAATAACAATAGGCCATCATTATCTTGATTATATGTTATGGCTTTATTAAGTTGCGTTAACGCTTTATCTACTTGACCACGTTGTTCAAACATTGTTAGTAATTTTTGAGTAGCTCTCAGATCTTTAGCATTAGCATCTACAAATTTTTGATATGAATTTATTGCTTCCTGCCAATTTCCCTGAGCTTTATAAGTATCACCAAGTGCAATATCAATACCTTCAATCGGTTTACTACTGCTCGCGATTGTCTGCAATAATTTTATTGCAGATTCATAGTTTTCATTTAGTTTGTACATATAAGCTAAGCCTATTTTTATATGATTGTTTTCTGGCTTAGCAGCTAACTCTGCTTGATAAAAACTCACCGCTTTATCAGAAAAGCTTTTATCTTGTATAAGTGTTGATGAAATTAAACGGGTATAGTTTATCATTGCTCTCATGTGTTGAGGCTGTTGCTGCAATACTTGAGTATAATAACGAAAAGCTAAATCTATATTTTTATCTTGATGTGCATAGGCACCTAATTTATACAAAGCAGCAACATTATTACTATCTAGTGTGAGTATCTTATTAAGTATTTCTTGAGCTTCGGTTATCATCTTTTGTTTATCTAATATTAAACTTTCAAGTAAATAACCTTGCACCTTTTTATCATCTTCTTGTTGCCATTTTTTAGCTATAACTAAAGCCTTAGCGTACTGCTTATTACCGATATAACCAATTGCCAACCCTTGTTCTGCAAAAGCCAATTCAGGGTCTAACTTTAACGCTTGCTCTAATATGGCTATTCCTTTATCAGCTTGATTCAAACGAAGTTGCGTAACACCTTGTTTCGCCAGTTCTCTTGGGTTTGATGTATTCAAATCTATTGACGATTGAAGTAACTCTTGCGCCGCTTCTATGTTACCCGAGGTTAGCATTTGGTTACTTGCCATCGTTAACATTGAAGGGTCTACAGCATCGAGTTCAGCTAAAGACTGTAGCTCAGTAACGGCTTCAGTGTCGTAACCCAACTTAAGCTGTAAATCTATTATTAGTTTTCTTACTATATGTTCCGGCGGTAATATATCTTTAACTGAGATTAAATATTGATAAGACTGCTCATAGTCTCCTAACTTATAAGCACTCATACCCGCAATTATTTTTGAGAGATTGAAATCTTCATTTTGTTGAAAAGAAGTAACAGCATGCTCTTTCGCTTTGCTAAAGTTTTCTCTTGAGTATTCAATTTCAGCCTTTAATTGATTGGCAAGGGGATGAAACTCTGAAATTTTCAATAATAAATTAACGTGCGGCTCTGCAACATCAAAGTTCTGGGCAAGCACATAGTTTTTGGCGATGAAGAATAGCGCTTGAATATCCTTAGGGCGCAATTTGGCATATTGTTCAAAGGTTTTAGCTGCTTCATCAAACGCTTCCGAGGCTTGTAATAAATACCCCTTTAATAACACTGCTTCAGCAAAGTCAGGTGAACTCGCTAAAAGCTCATCAACTGTCGCTAAACCGTTTTTATAGTTATTATCTGAATGAGAAAGGTATGCCCTACCAATTCCACCATAAACAGAGTCATCGCTAAGACTTACCGCTTGCTCTATGTATGTTTTTGCTTGCTCTGATTTGCCTTGATGAATTGAAGCAATACCGGCGTAAGTTAATATAATAACTTGTTCAGCGTCTGGGTATGAACCACTTTGGTCCGCAATTTGATAAACATTGTCAAATTTACTGAGTTTAAATTTTGTTTGCACTAAGTTAGCGATAAGCAATACATCATTAAGACCTAATGTTTGAGCCTTTTCTAATTCTTTTTCTGCACCTAAATAATCTCCTTGGTTCAAATAGGCTACACCTAATGCATTTCTTACTATTGCATCTTTAGGATTAAGTCTAACAGCATTTTTCAGGGCAATAATCGCGCTGCTATGGTCACGTTTTTCAGAAAATTCTTTTGCTTGTGCTACATACTGCTCTGCTGTCATTTTAGGCGAACAAGCACTTATACTTAGGGCCAAACATACCGCAAGAGTTAATTTATTATTGATTTTCATTGGTACTCCATCACGCTTCTTAATTTTGGGTAATAAAACCATTGTGATTTAACACGTCATCCCCAATTAGCACTTTTAAGGATAATGGCAGGTAAGTAGTTTTTATTATTTAATCACATAGCAGCCTTTTAAGCATTAGTTAAATGCACTGGTTAAATACATTAGTTAAATGTAGACTATTTTAATTAACGTAAAAATAAAATAATAATAAAGTAAAAATAAACTTAGAAACGGAATATTTCGAATGAGTGAAAAACTAACAGTTAATATTACTGATATTAACACTCAAGAACTGGAACAATTAAAAAGACAATGGGTTACATTGGAGTCTTCTGCAAAAAATTCTATTTTTACTAGTTGGTACTGGATATCAATTTGGCTGGAATATATCAATTATTCAGCAAAATTGCTTACTGTGCGATTTGAAAATAAGCTAGTTGGCTTAGCTTTTGTTAATGCCAGTTGCCAAACTAAAAATGGCCTTTCTTCAAATCAATTATGGTTGAACAGAACCGGAAATTCTAGCCTTGATCAAATATGGAATGAATATAACGATATACTTTGTGAAAAAGGATTAGAATATTCAATACGTTCCGCAGTTTTGTCTTATTTTGACCAAGACCTAACCCATATTGATGAATTTGTAATCGGTGTGAGTAATAAAAACATATCTCAGACACCTACTCCAAATAGTTTAATGCAGTACACTTCATGGAAAACGAATAGTTATGCGACATATTTAAAGCCTGACTATGCTAGTTGGGATAAATATTTACAATCGCTATCAAAGAATACCCGCAATCAATTAAAACGTTCCGCAAAGTTATATGGCGGAGCTGAAAACATCTCTATTTCCTCTGCTAATTCAAGCAAACAAGCAAAAGAGTTTTTTAATGCAGCAGGTGAATTTCATAAACTACGTTGGGCGAATCAAAATAGTGGTTTTGAAAATAAGCATTTTGTTAATTTTCACCATCAATTAATAGAAGACACCTTTACCCTTGGATCTATTGATATTATTAAAGTACATATTAGCGGAAAAACTATTTGTTATTTGTATAATTTAATTTATAAAGAAACTGTTTATTTTTATTTATCAGGCATTGAATACTCTAACGATAATCGATACAAACCAGGTTTACTTTCTCATAGCTTGGCCATTTCACATTATGCAAGTCTTGGTTATAAAAAATATGATTTTATGGGTGGTGAAGGAAGGTATAAAAATTCTTTATCAAATAAAAAGAGCGCGATGATAATTTCCAACTTTAGAAGAAAAACGTTACCTTTTTTGACTAGTCACTTTTTAAGAAAAGCTAAAACGGCCTCATTAAATTTACTTAAAAAGTCTAATTAATTATGAATATACTGCTAACTCTTTTAAAAGTTAAAAACGTCATCTTCGATATCTATTGTCGAAGAACCATTTATTTAAGGCTTGGATTCCGGCCTAAAATACAACCGGAATGACGATGGGAGATAAATCTAAAATCATTCAAGGAATAGGTTGGTTAGTGATTTTAAACTGGACCAACAGGTTACTCGGTTTTTTTTCAATCATAATTTTAGCTCGATTACTGACACCTGAAGATTTCGGTGTTATGACTATCATTTTATTAGCTTTACAATTAACAGAAACTTTTACCAACATAGGCTCTGAGCAATATTTCATTCAGAAAAATAACGCAACAAAAGGTGATTTAAATTGTGCATGGAGTAGCAATTTAATAATTAAATTCATCACAAGTTTAGCTTTTGCACTATTCGCCCCATATATTGCCACACTATTTAATTACCAACATTTAATCCCTGCACTGTTAACCATTGCTTTCTTACCCTTTGTTAATGCATTAAGTAACGGACAAATTTATCAATACAAGAAAGATTTAAATTATAAAAAATTTGTACTGGTGTCTGCTGTTTCAAAGTTTTTTGGCAGCGTATCTGCCATTGTAATGGCCATAATGCTTAAAAATTATTGGGCTTTAATAATTGGCACCATGGTTGGTGCTGCGGCTTATGTTTTTTTATCTTACTTCATTATTAAACAACGAGCTTCTTTTGCATTAAAAGACTGGCAACAACAATTTCAATTTTCAAAGTGGATCATACTGAAAAGCCTAGTTGGCCATATCAGAGCAAAATTTGACTCATGGTTTGCCATTAATATTCAGGGTATCTCTGGACTTGGTGGTTATAACTTAGCTAAAGATTTAGTGCTATTACCTAGTAGAGAACTACTATCGCCTATGTCGGAAGTTTTTTTTACCTCAATAGCCAAAACTGAGAATAATTCTAACAATCAAAAGCAACAAATTAGCAAATCAATCACCATTATTTACATTATAGGTTTTCCAATAGCTTTTGGTTGGTCTTTAATAGCCGAGCCCTTTGTACACATTATTTTAGGTGATAAATGGGTACCTTTCATTTCTACAATTTCGGCCTTAGGTTTATTAGTAGTAACCTTTTCTGTGGGGAATTTTATTAGCCAAGTAATGACCGCCACAGGGCACGTAAAGCAACTTTTTTACTACGATGTACTCACGCTTGTTTTCGCACTTCTAAGCCTACTTTTACTGGCGAGTTCAATTAACAACTTAACTGATATGGCAAACATTAGGGTATTTATTGGTATCGGCATAATATTCATTGGCGCGTTATGGCTTTCCTTCTTACAAATAATATCATTACCCCAGTTTTTAAAGCCGGCTTTGTTCTCTTTGTTTTGTGCGGTAGTGATGAATAAATTAGTGCTTTTATTACCTATCATAAATTTCAACGCAGAACTCAATTTAATGTTAACCATTGTCGCTGCTTTTTTTATCTATACAATATGCTTACTTATTGGGTGCAAATTCAATGCTTTTGGTTATAACGAGTCAGCTTTTTTACGTAGTTTAGGCTGGGATCTAAGAAAGTGGATCCTCAACAAGACAACTTGAGGATGACGACAGCGCAAGACATAATCGTCACGCC
>MAAC01009802.1_pt1 | contig 14227 bp, 12 predicted proteins | sample 1115981 | NCBI WGS metagenome assembly MAAC01 (sample SAMN04961126, study PRJNA320927) | seawater metagenome | isolation source: sample BD02T64 sea water enriched with oil for 64 days | place: USA:Gulf of Mexico | collected 2013-07-27 | reverse complement strand
GCCGATATCAGTGTGATGTCTGAAACGGCGAAATTTACCGATGGCCACGTAAAACTGGGTGTTGGCGCGGGTGATCACGCGGCCATTATCTGGCCCCTGCTTTGCGGGATGTCCAAGGCTAAGTACTACCTGATGACCGCCGAGTTTATCAACGGTGTTGAAGCCGAGCGTATGGGTATGGTCAGTCTGTGCTTACCTCTCGAAGAGGTGCTACCAAAAGCGATGGAGATTGCTGACAAGCTGGCCGCCGGTAGCCAGCAGGCTATTCGTGGTACCAAGTCCACGCTCAACGGTTGGATGCAAATGGCCGCGCCCATTTTTGAAAACTCACTACGCATGGAAATGCTCTGCTTTCTCGGTGAAGACGCCGCCGAAGGTATCGCTGCGGTGAAGGAAAAACGCCCTGCTGTTTTCCCTTCTGCAAAGAAAGGCTAGTAGGCGATTGTTAGTGCTTAAACAGCGAAGAGACTATAAAGCGAGGCTTTAGAGCTGAGTGGTGGTGGCTTCGACAAAAAAACCCGAGTTAAATAACGCGGGTTTTTTTATGGCACTGGGTTTTTAGGCAGTGCCTAGGGCGGCTGAAATTAGTACCCAACAGAAACAATAAACCCCGCTTCTAAGAGCAGGGTTTATTGGGGCTGAAGCAGTCATCACTGAGAGGTGAAGGGTGTTTCAGTTTTATCGCGTTGCAGCTTACGCTTAACTATTTATATCTCAATAGTTAAGCGTTTAAAGCAGAGCTTGCTATTGCGCTTGATGATCTAGCGCAATAGCAAATTGGCTTTAAGCAGACATCGCCTTAATTTTGGTATTGAGACGGCTTTTATGACGGGCCGCTTTGTTCTTGTGCATCACGCCGCCCTTGTCGGCAACGCGGTCGATAACGGGCACAGCAGCGGTGTAGGCAGCTTTGGCGGCTTCGACATCACCGGATTCAATCGCGGCAATCACTTTCTTCAAATAGGTGCGCGCCATAGAACCCATGCTGGCGTTGTGCTGACGACGTTTTTCATTCTGTTTGGCGCGTTTGCGTGCTTGGGGTGAATTGGCCACCTGGCGTGCTCCGTATTAAGTTGAGTCTGATTTCGAGGACGGGCATTTTACAGCGGGGCTCAACTTATATCAATAGCCAGCGAGTACTTCATGAATACACGGTTATCGGAGTACTACCGCTGAGCTGATCGGCGTTGGTGCTGTTGGTCTAATGCCCATTGAATATGCTCGCTGACCAGGGCTGTAGCCTGGGGCAGTGCCTGTTCGAGAACCTCGATGATATTAGTCGAGATCGGGGCATTGCCGAGGCCAATGGCGAGGTTGCGTTGCCATCTCTCATAACCAATGCGACGGATGGGCGACCCAGCGGTGCGCTCTAGGAATTCTTCTTCCGTCCATTGGAAGAGGGTGGTGAGCTTGCTGTTGTCGAGCTTGTGGCGGGGGCGGAAGTCTTTTTCGTCGGTCGGTTTTGCGAAGCGATTCCAGGGGCAGATTATCTGACAGTCGTCGCAACCGAATACCCGATTGCCGATGGCTTCGCGAAACTCCAGAGGAATGGGGCCCTTGTTTTCGATAGTCAGGTAGGAAATGCAGCGCCGGGCATCGAGCACATAGGGTTCGGGGAAGGCATCGGTGGGGCAAATTTTCAGGCAGGCGCGGCAGTTGCCGCACTGCTTTTCAGCAGTGGGGGTATCGGCGGGCAGTTCGAGGCTGGTGTAGAGCTCGCCGAGGAAAAACCAGGAGCCCGCCTCGCGATTGAGCACCAATGTGTGTTTGCCGATCCAGCCAAGGCCGGCTTGCTCGGCAATGGGCTTTTCCATCACCGGGGCGCTGTCGACAAAGGGGCGCTGTATCACCGGGTGAGTGCTGTGTTCTTCAATGCGTTTGGCCAGTGTCGCCAGTCGCTTGCGAATCAGTTTGTGGTAGTCCCGGCCCAGGGCGTAGCGTGACAGGTAGGCGCTATCACCGTCTTTAAGGCGGGCGATCATATCGGTGTCGGGCGAGAGGTAGTCCATTCTGACACTGATGATGGAGGCTGTGCCGGGCAGCAGGTGTTCCGGCCGCCAGCGCTTATCGCCATGTTCGGCCAACCATTGCATCGAGCCATTAAAGCCCTTTGCCAGCCAGTGCTGGAGTCGCTCACCAGCCTGCTCAAGGTCGATGTGCGTAAAGCCGACTTGCTGAAAACCCAGCTCGCGGCCCCAGCGACGGATGTCCTCGCGTAGATCCTTGGGTTCGTGCAGATCTTTAGGCGTGTATTGCTTGACTGACATTGTCGCAGCGTACTCCGGTTACCGTATAATTCTGGCAGATCTCAGGGAAAAGCGAATGACAAAAATTGTAAACCGGCTCTACACTGCCAGTGCAGTGCGTGAACTCGACCGCCGAGCCATCGAAGATGAAGGTATACCGGGTATTGTACTGATGAAGCGCGCAGGTCGTGAGGCTTTCGAAGCGCTGCTCGCCCGTTGGCCCGAGCCGGAGAAAATTACCGTGTTCTGCGGCGGTGGTAATAATGGCGGTGACGGCTACATTATGGCGGGCCTCGCTCAGCAACAGTTGATACCCGTTGAAATTATTCAGCTCGCCGAGGAGCAGAAACTTAGCGGTGATGCGAAGCGCGCCTGGGCCTTTGCCAATGAAGCCGGCGTGGCGATGCAATCCTGGCACAACTATGTCTCGAGTGGGGCCGAGCTTGCCAGCGGTGTTGTTGTCGATGCCTTGTTGGGCACCGGCATTAGTGGTGAGGTGCGTGCCGATTATCGCGCTGCCATTGCCCATATTAATCAAGCGGGTCTACCCGTATTGGCCGCCGATATTCCCTCCGGTCTTTGCAGTGACACGGGCGCGGTGCGCGGCATTGCCGTTGAGGCTGCGCTGACGGTGACTTTTATCGGCATCAAAGTCGGTTTGTTAACCGGGCGAGGGCCTGCTCTGGTCGGTGAATTACAGTATCGAGATTTGGCCGTTCCGGCGCTGGTTTACGAGGATTCAGTCGATAAACCCATGCCCTTGGCTGCACAACGCCTCGAGCTAAAATCACTATTGGCTACTTTCCCCCAGCGGGAGCGCGATGCCCACAAAGGCCGCTTCGGCCATGTGCTGGTGATCGGTGGCGATAAGGGTTACGGCGGCGCGGTGGCGATGGCGGCAGAGGCTGCACTGCGGGTCGGCGCCGGTTTGGTGAGTGTTGCTACCCGCCCGGAGCATGTGCCCGCACTGCTGGCGCGGCGGCCGGAACTCATGGTCAAGGGTGTTGCCTCGGGGCAGGAGTTAGAACCACATTTAGAGGGTCCAACGCTGATCGTTATCGGCCCGGGCCTGGGTCGCTCGCCCTGGTCGGAACAAATGTTGCAGAAGGCGATTGGTACTGGGCTACCCATGGTGGTCGATGCCGATGCCTTGAATATTATTAGCGAAGGGCGGGTGGGGGCAAATGCCGATGCGAGCAATTGGGTGTTAACACCCCATCCCGGCGAAGCGGCACGGCTGCTGGCCTGTAGCAATGCCGATATTCAGGCCGACCGTTTGGCGGCCTGTCGTGGCATCGCCGAAAAATATTCGGCCACCGTCTTATTAAAAGGGGCGGGTACTCTTGTTACGAGCATTACCAGCACGCCAATCAATGCCACAGGAAGGGATGGTAAACAGCCACTATGGCTCTGCCCCTACGGCAATCCCGGTATGGCCAGTGGTGGCATGGGTGATGTGCTGGCCGGTGTGATTGGTGGCTTATTGGCCCAGGGCTTAGATGCCGTAACGGCGACCTGCCTCGGTGCCTGTCTACACAGTGTCGCTGCCGATAGAGCCGCTGTAGAGAACGGTGAAAAGGGTTTGCTGGCCAGCGACCTGTTTACTCCCCTGCGGCATTTGGTTAACGGTCAGTGAGTTTGAGCTGCGCATTGACTGTCGCTTCCGACACGGCGATGGTCGCCTTTGGCGAGATCTTGGGTGGGGAGTTATCGGCGATCAGCCAGCAGGCGGTTGCCGTGGTGTATTTTCAGGGCCAGTTGGGCGCTGGCAAAACCACGGTGTGTCGCGGTGTACTGCAGGGCTGCGGTCACAGAGGGGCGGTGAAGAGTCCGACCTATACCCTGGTTGAACCCTATGAATTGCCGGCAGCCAGGGTTTTCCATTTTGATCTCTATCGCCTCGGCGATCCGGAGGAGCTGGAATACATGGGCATAAGGGATTATTTTGAGCCGGGTAATATTTGTTTGATTGAGTGGCCCGATAAAGGGCAGGGTATACTGCAGGCCGCGGATTTGGAGCTGACGATTACGGTGATCCCCGCTGGGCGACACCTGAATTTGACGCCCCGTACCGGCCAGGGCGAGGCGGTGGTTGTCGGGGTGCGCTCCCGTCTTGCAGAGAGTAGTATTAGCGGTATAACTATCAGCGAGGAAGCGCAATGCTGAGCTTGACTGAAAAAGGAACTTCCGCTGGCCACTTTAGTACAGTGGCCAGTTTGCGTTTGATGCTGTTGTTGTGTCTTCTTTGCATAGCGTATTTGTTGAATTCAGCGCCAGTCTTAGCGGCTGGGGCTAGTGTCTCGACAACGACGATTGAAGGTGTGCGTCTGTGGCGCGCGCCGGATCACACCCGCTTGGTGTTTGATTTGTCGGCTCGGGTTGAGCACAAAATATTTACCCTCGACAATCCCCAGCGCCTGGTGATCGATGTTAAACAGGCGGCCTTTGCCAGCAAACCCTCCCAGTTAAAACTCGCCAATACACCCATTACCGAATTGCGCAGCGCCCAGTTTGACGGTGATAGCCTGCGCATCGTCCTCGAGTTGCGGGAGGAAATTAATCCTCGCAGTTTTGTACTGGAAAGTAATGAGCAATACGGCGACCGGCTGGTGATTGATTTATACGATCGCGCCAAGCAAACGGAGAAAACCGTTGGCGACGCCCTTGCCGGTCAGAAGAGTCGCGATATTATTATTGCCATTGACGCTGGCCACGGCGGCGAAGACCCGGGTGCTCTCGGCCCCAAGCGCCTGCGTGAGAAAAATGTGGTACTGGCCATCAGTCGTGCCATGCAGGGCATGGTCAATCGTGAGTCGGGCTTTCGCGCGGTGATGGTGCGCAATGGCGACTACTATATTCCCCTGCGCAAACGCACCGACATCGCCCGCAAACATCGCGCCGATTTAATGATCTCCATTCACGCCGATGCCTTTAATCAGGCCTCGGCGAATGGTGCCTCGGTCTATGCGCTGTCGACCCGCAGTGCCAGTAGTGAGACCGCGCGTTATCTGGCGAAGCGAGAAAATCGCGCCGATTTAATCGGTGGTGTCGGTGTGCTCAGCCTCTTCGATAAGGATAAAGTGCTGGCCGGTGTGCTGCTGGATCTGTCGATGACGGCAACATTGGAAAGTAGTTTGGGTGTCGGTACTCAAGTGCTTAAATCCCTGGACGGTGTGACTCGCCTGCATAAAAAGCGGGTGGAGCAGGCCGGCTTTGTGGTCTTGAAATCCCCCGATATTCCCTCGATTTTGGTGGAGACGGGTTTTATTTCCAATCCCAAGGAGGCGCGCCGTTTGTCTCAGCCGGCCTATCAGCAGAAAATGGCGAAGGCTATTTTTACCGGGGTGAAGCGCTATTTTCAGCAAAAACCTCCGGCGGGCACTTTGCTGGCCGAGCGCAAGCGTAAATCGGGTACGGTACATATTATTGCTCGGGGTGACACTTTGTCGGATATTGCCCACCGCTATCGGGTGTCAGTCAATGACTTGCGCCGCTACAATAGCCTTAAATCCACGCGTATCAAGATTGGCCAGCGTATTAAAATCCCCATCTCCTCTTAATCAGGGGTTTCCTAAAATTTTCTGAGCTTGTATCTTTTAATGTCACGTATTCATTTATTAAGCCCCCGCCTGGCGAATCAGATTGCCGCCGGGGAGGTCGTCGAACGCCCCGCTTCGGTGGTTAAAGAATTGCTGGAAAACAGCCTCGATGCCGGGGCCGATAGCATCGATATCGATATCGAACAGGGCGGCATTAAGCGAGTGCGGATTCGCGATAACGGCTGCGGTATCGAAAAGGATGACCTGCCCCTGGCCATCAGCCGCCACGCCACCAGCAAAATTCTCGCCCTCGAAGATCTCGAGGCGGTGGGCACCCTCGGCTTTCGGGGCGAGGCACTGGCCAGTGTCGCCTCGGTTTCACGTTTGTCTCTGAAGAGTAATACCCAAAGTGAAGGTGCTGGCTGGCTGGCCCGTTGTGAAGGTCGGGATATGAAAGTGGACGTCGAACCCACGGCCCACCCCCAGGGCACCAGCGTAGAGGTGCGCGACCTGTTCTTTAATACTCCGGCGCGACGGAAATTTCTGCGCACCGAAAAAACCGAATATTCGCGCATTGACGATGTGGTTAAAAAGTTAGCCCTCGGTCACTTCGATGTCGCCTTTAATCTGCGCCACAATAATAAGCCCGCCCGTCGTTTCCCTGCCGCCAGCACGCAGCTGGAACAGGAGCGTCGCGTTGGGGCAGTCTGCGGCCCGGCATTTATGGAACAGGCGCGCTTCTTTAATACCGAAGTGGGCGAGCTGCGCTTGTGGGGCTGGCTGGGTGCGCCGACCTTTTCCCGCAGTCAGGCCGACCTGCAGTACTTTTTTGTCAATGGTCGCAGCATTCGCGACAAGGTCGTGAGTCACGCCGTGCGCCAGGCTTATCAGGATGTGCTCTATCACGGTCGCCATCCGGCCTATGTCTTATTTTTGGAATTACCCGCCACCGATGTCGACGTCAATGTTCATCCCACCAAACACGAGGTGCGCTTTCGCGAGAGTCGTACGGTGCATGGTTTTCTTTACGGTTCACTGTCGCGCATCGTCGCAGATATGGGGCCGGGTCGGGAAGAAAGCGAGCAATCGTCGGCTGTGTTGGCCGGTGTGCCTGTTGCGGGTTTCGCTGCGGCAGAGCCTGGCGCGACGTCGCTGGGGCAGGGTAGCCAGCCCTCGCCCTACCAGCACCCGGTGGCTTTTTCTGCGGGTGACCGCGGTGCGGTGCGCGATCAGCTGGCGGTTTATCAGCTGCCAGAGCAAGCCGCTGGGGTTCTGTCTGCGGCGAATAGTGTGCAGGGTGTCGATGCTGAGCAGGCTGAAATTCCGCCGCTGGGTTATGCCCTCACTCAGTTGCGGGGTATCTTTATTCTCGCCGAAAACCGCGAGGGGCTGGTGCTGGTCGATATGCACGCCGCCCACGAGCGCATTACCTATGAGCACATGAAAACGGCCTACGAGAGTGTCGGTGTCGCCGCTCAACCCCTGTTGGTGCCCGAGGCACTGGCGGTGAGTGAAAAAGAAGCGGACTGCGCCGAGGGCCAGCTGCCCTTATTTGAGACTTTGGGCATCACTTTACAGCGCGCCGGGCCAGAGAGTTTGATGGTGCGTGCCGTGCCCGCGTTGTTACGCGGTGCCGATGTCGAGCCGTTGATCAGGGATGTGCTCGCCGATCTGCTGACCCACGGCACCACGCGACGTATCGAAGAGCAAATTAACGCCATATTATCGACCATGGCCTGTCACGGATCGGTACGTGCGGGGCGGCAATTAACACTGACAGAGATGAACGCGCTGTTGCGCGAGATGGAAGCCACCGAGCGCAGCGGCCAGTGTAATCACGGTCGCCCCACCTGGACTCAGCTGTCGATGAGCGAACTCGATGCCCTGTTTATGCGAGGACGTTAGACGTGCCCGATAAGTCAGAAGCAGACCAGCGCCCGCCGGTCATTTTTCTCATGGGCCCGACCGCCTCGGGGAAAACCGATCTCGCCCTGCAGCTTTGCAAAGCGCTGCCCTGTGACATTATCAGCGTCGACTCCTCCCAGGTGTATTGCAGTATGGATATCGGCACCGCCAAGCCCGAGGAGGATGTCTTGCGCGATGCGCCCCATCGTCTGATCGATATTTGCGATCCGGCCGAGGCCTATTCCGTGGGTGCCTTCTTAAGCGATGCGCGCCGTGAAATTGATGAAATTAGCGCCGCCGGGCGCATCCCTTTATTGGTGGGCGGCACCATGTTGTATTTCAAAGCCCTGCGCGAAGGCATTGCCGACTTGCCCCCTGCGGATGAAAAAGTCCGTGCTGAGATTGAGCAGCAGGCGGCCGAGAAGGGCTGGCCCTTTGTCCACGACTTACTGGCCGAGGTTGATCCGGAGGGCGCGGCGGCCATTCATCCCAACCACTCCCAGCGTATTTCTCGGGCCCTCGAGGTTTATCGCGTCAGCGGCCTGCCCCTCTCACAGCTGATCAAACAGCAGTTTGAAAAGGGCTGCGGTGTGCCGTCCCTCGAGAAGGACTACCGCATTGTGCAGTTGGCACTGATACCCACTGATCGGGCCGCCTTGCACCAGCGTATCGAGCAGCGTTTCGAGATGATGCTGGACCAAGGTTTTGTCGATGAGGTGAAAATCCTACGCCAGCGTGGTGATCTGAGCACTGATTTACCGGCAGTGCGAGCGGTCGGCTATCGGCAAATCTGGGCCTATCTCGACGATGAATGCAGCTACGAGGAAATGTTAGCGCGCGGTGTTGCCGCCACGCGTCAGTTGGCCAAGCGGCAGTTGACCTGGCTGCGGGGCTGGTCTGACTTGCACCGTCTGGAGCTTAGCTTTGATAAGGACGATAGCGCTCAGTCTGGCGAGGCCGTTTTGTCGCGAGCGCTGAAAATTTTGCACGGTAGCGGCATATACAAAAACACCGCTGGGTAGTATTATGCGCGGCTCAGTTTGGCGGTGGTGGAACGGGCTAATTGGTCCAGTGTTATTGCCATTGTCATATGTTATTTGCGTCTACTGCGAAGTTCTTCTTTACTAAGAGCTACTACCGGTCGCTCAACCTTTTGGGAGAACAACCATGTCAAAGGGGCATAATCTACAAGACCCTTTCCTCAACGTCTTACGCAAAGAGCGTATTCCTGTATCTATCTTTCTGGTCAACGGCATTAAGCTGCAGGGCCAGGTCGAGTCCTTTGATCAGTTTGTTGTCTTGCTAAAGAACACCGTCAGCCAGATGGTTTACAAACACGCTATTTCGACGGTGGTGCCATCGCGCCCCGTCAAGCTGCCCATGGCCGTCCCTACCGATGAGGAGTTGGACGATTAGGAGGCTGTTTGTTTTTTGACCGCCCCGAATCCGGCGAGCTCTCTGTTCTTGTTCACCTGAATTTAAACAGCGAGCGCGAGCCGGAAGACCCCCGAGAATTTGAAGAGTTGGCGATTTCTGCCGGTGGTGATCCGATTGCCTTTATTACCGGTAGTCGCGATGTGCCCACCGCCAAGTTCTTTGTCGGCACCGGCAAGCTTGAAGAAATCAAGCAGGAAGTCGATAGCAGCGGTGCGGGTCTGGTTATCTTTAATCACAATCTCAGCCCGAGTCAGGAGCGTAATATTGAACACGCGCTCTCCTGTCGGGTGCTCGATCGCACCGGTTTAATCCTCGATATTTTTGCTCAGCGTGCGCAAACCCACGAGGGTAAGTTGCAGGTTGAGCTCGCCCAGTTAGAGCATATGAGCACGCGACTTATTCGTGGTTGGACTCACCTTGAGCGGCAAAAGGGCGGCATTGGTTTGCGCGGGCCGGGTGAAACCCAGCTCGAGACCGACCGGCGTTTGTTGCGCGTGCGTATTAAATCCATTCTTAAGCGGCTCGAAAAAGTGCGTGTTCAGCGCGAGCAGGGGCGACGCTCACGGCGGCGGGCCGAGGTGCCCACGGTGTCTTTAGTCGGTTATACCAATGCCGGTAAGTCGACCTTGTTTAATCGCCTTACCGGTGCCGATGTTTACGCGGCCGACCAGCTCTTTGCCACTCTCGACCCGACCATGCGCTCCTTCAAAATACCCGAGGTGGGTTCGGTGATTTTTGCCGATACGGTGGGCTTTATCAGTCACCTGCCCCACAAACTGGTCGAGGCTTTTCGTGCCACGCTCGATGAAGCCACTAATGCGACCCTGCTGTTACACATTATTGATGCCAGCTCCGAGCAGCGCCTTGAGAATGTCGAGCGCGTTGAAGAGGTGCTGAGTGAAATTGGTGCCGGCGATATTCCGGTACTGAAAATTTATAATAAGATTGATTTGCTGGAAGGCGTTGAGCCGCGTATTGAGCGCAATGGTGACGGCAAGCCCACCGCAATCTGGTTATCTGCCCAGGACAATCTTGGCGTTGACTTGTTGCCACTGGCACTGCGCGAGTTATTGGGTCATGATCAGCTGCACGGCAAGTGCACCTTGGGCCATGAGCTGGGGCGTTTTCGGGCGCAATTGTTTCAGGCCGGTGCCGTGCTCGAAGAGCAAACGCTGGATGATGGTAGTAGTTTGCTGGAGGTGCGCCTGCCCCGAGCGGAGTGGCAGCGCTTATTGAAGGCCTCGGCGTTGACGGCGCAGCAAGTACTGCTGCAGCCGGCCTTGCCAGAGGCAGATGATGTTAATAATAAATGACTTTTCATCGCGTCGTTACCCTCAGTCAGGGCAGCTTGTTGACAAAGAGAGATCATAGTTTCTTTATATTGTTTGTTCATTAAGGCTAGTTGTTGATGTTTGCTGGCTTTTCAATCAGGGCTTGTTAGAATTTGCGCCCTGTACTTTCACTGGAGTGAGTAATGGCTTGGAATGAACCGGGTGGTGGCAAAGATCCCTGGGGTAACGGTAGTGGTAAAGGCGGTAATCCGCCCGACCTCGATGCGGCTCTGAAAGATATCGGCGATAAATTTGGCAAAATTTTCGGCGGCGGTGGCTCCGGTAGTAGCGGCGGTATTGGCGGTGGCGCCATTATTGGCATCCTGCTAATCGTTTCGGTGATTTGGGGTCTGCTGGGTTTCTACCAGATAGACGCTAAAGAGAAGGCCCTTGTTCTGCGTTTGGGTAAGTTCCACGAGATTGTTGGCGATGGCCTGCACTGGAATCCCCCCCTGGTTGACCTCGTGACCCGCGTTCGGGTGACGGAAGAGCGCCAGTATCAGACGCGCGGACAAATGCTCACCCAGGATGAAAATATTGTAGAGCTGCCCCTGACCGTGCACTACAACATTAAGTCGGTGAAAGATTTTGTGCTGAATGTGAAAGCGCCGGAATCCAGTTTGCGCCACGCCACCGACAGCGCCCTGCGCCACGTGGTGGGTAGCAGCGGTCTCGACGAAGTGGTATCGACGGGTCGAGAGCAGTTAAGTGTTGATGTTCAAGAGCGTCTGCAGACCTATCTCGATAGTTACGGCACTGGCATTAAAGTGGTGAAAGTGAATATTCTCGAAGCTAAGCCGCCCTCTGCGGTAAAGGCGGCCTACGATGATGTCATCAAGGCACGGGAAGATAGAGAGCGGGTGATCAACGAAGCCCAGGCCTATGCCAATGGCATCGTGCCGGAGGCGCGGGGTCGGGCGAAGCGAGTACTTGAAGAGGCCAAAGGTTATCAGGCTCGCGTTGTTGCCGACGCCGAGGGTGAGGCGGAGCGCTTTGAAAAAGTACTGGCCGAATATCAAAAGGCGCCGGAAGTCACTCGTCAGCGACTCTATCTCGACACCATGCAGTCGGTGATGGAAAACAGCTCCAAGGTATTGGTCGATGTTGAGGGCGGTAACAATATGCTCTATCTGCCGCTGGACAAGATCATGCAGCAGCAAGCGTCGAGCCCAGGTAGAAGCGGTAGCAGCAGCCAGGTTCGCTCACTCTCTTCGGCCGATATCAACCTGATTACGGAAGCGGTGATTGACCGGATTCGCAATCAGTCATCCAATAGCCAGCGCCGGGAGTCACGCTAATGAACCAGAGATTTCCAGGTTTTTTAATCCTTGTTGTCATCGCGATAACCTTTAGCAACAGCTGTATTTTTATTGTTAAAGAAACGGAAAAGGCGGTAAAACTGCATTTTGGTAGTATTACCGAAGCCGATATTCCCCCCGGCATTCATCTTAAATGGCCGATGGCCGACAAGGTGCATAAGTTTGATGCGCGTATTCTCACCCTCGACGCCGAGCCAAAGAGCTTTTTGACCCGCGAGAAAAAGCGTTTGATCGTTGATGCTTTTGCCAAGTGGAAGATCAAAGATGTTGAGGTCTACTACAAGGCGACCGGTGGTGACGAAGCCGTCGCTCACTCCCGCCTTGGCGACCGTGTGAACGATGGTCTGCGTAACCAGTTTGGTACGCGCACCCTGCACGAAGTGGTCTCCGGTGAGCGCGATGCCTTGATGGACAATATTACCGAAGAGCTGAATAAGACGGTTACCGAATCCCTGGGCGTTGAGGTGGTCGATGTGCGTGTTAAGCGTATCGATTTGCCCTCCGAGGTCAGTGAGCAGGTGTTCCGTCGCATGAAGGCTGAGCGGGAGAAAGAAGCCCGTGAACTGCGCTCCATTGGTAAAGAAGCGGCTGAAGAAATTCGCGCCGATGCCGATCGCCAGGAAACCATCATTGCCGCTAATGCCTACAAAGAGAGCGAGCAATTGCGCGGTTCTGGTGACGCGGATGCCACGGCGATTTATTCCGCTGCCTACAGCAAAGACCCTGAGTTCTATGCCTTCACCCGCAGCCTTAAAGCCTATAACAGTGCTTTTTCATCGAAGGGCGATATTATGCTGGTGGAGCCCGATAGCGAATTTTTCCGCTATTTGAAGAATTCGAAAGGTCAGTCGAAGAAGTGAAAGTAGCGTTAATAGCGCTGTGCTCACTGGACCGAATACAGTAAAAAACACAGCCCTCGATTGTCTCGAGTGGTAAGATAGCAGGAGAACCGGGGCAGCCCGGTTTTTTTGCGACTGTCGCGGCTGGTTTTTGGTAGAGAGCTTTTCAAAGGCTGCTTCTTAGAGCTAAAGGCCAAAGGTAAAGAATGATGGCCCAAGATCTGCTTGCCGCACTGTGTTTAGTGCTCGTTATTGAAGGCATAATGCCGTTTCTGGCACCTTCTGCCTGGCGCAATATGATGTTGACTCTGGCCCAAACCGATGACAAAAACATTCGCATGCTGGGCCTGGTGAGTATGTTACTGGGTGCCGGATTACTGTTTTTGGTGAGGTAGTGTGCGACGTGTCGTGAATGGGTTAGCTACGCTATTTATAGAGTTGTTTAGAGTAAGACAGGAATTATGACGAAGATTGATCGTTGGTTATTACCCGATGGTATTGAAGAGATCCTACCCGACCGCGCGCTGAAAGTAGAGCGCCTGCGGCGTCGTTTACTCGATCTCTATCACTCCTGGGGTTATGACCTGGTAATACCCCCGCTGGCCGAGTTTACCGATTCCCTGCTCAGTGGTGCGGGCTCAGACCTCGATTTAATGACCTTCAAAATCACCGACCAACTGACCGGGCGGATGATGGGTGTGCGCGCCGATATTACCCCCCAGGCAGCGCGAATGGATGCCCACAGTTTACAGCGCAACAGCCCCAACCGTTTGTGCTATGCCGGTCAGGTGCTGTACACCCGAGCGCGGGGGCCGCTGGAATCACGCTCGCCGATTCAGCTCGGGGTTGAATTGTTTGGTGAGGCGAGCTTAGACGCCGATGTTGAGGTTATGTCGCTGTTGGTGAAAACCCTCAGTTACAGCGGTCTTGACGATATCCACCTCGATATCGGGCACGTCGGTATTTATCGCGCTCTGGAACAGGCCGCGGGCCTCAGTGCCGAGCAAAGCGCTGAGCTGTTTGCTTTACTACAGCGCAAAGACGCCGGTTTACAACAGTGGTTGGCGAGTAATGTCGCCGACGCCGAGCTGGCCGCGATGCTGGCAGCCCTGCCCGGTTTGGTGGGCGATGCCAGCATGTTGAGCCAGGCTAAACAGCTGCTGGCCAATGCGCCGGCTGAAGTATTACAGGCATTGAGTGAAGTAGAGGCCGTGGCAAGCCAATTGGCCGAGTGCGCGCCCAATGTCGCTCTGTTTCTGGATTTAAGTGAGCTGCGTGGCTATCACTATCACACCGGCATTGTCTTTGCCGCCTACACTAGCGAGTCGACACTGGCCCTGGGTAATGGTGGACGCTATGACGATGTCGGCGAGGCCTTTGGCCGCGCTCGTCCGGCCACCGGTTTTGGCATCGACCTGAGCAAACTGGCCAACCTGGTCGAATACAGCCACAGCGTTACGGCGGGTGTTTATGCGCCTGCTCCGGCAGAGAGTGCTCGCAGTGGTGAGTGGGTAAAAGAAATTGCGCGCTTGCGTGAAAGTGGCGAGCGAGTGGTGCGTGGCTTTGCTGGCCAGCATGTGGATTATGACGAGCTACACTGTGATCGGATAC
>MAAC01012952.1_pt1 | contig 14251 bp, 10 predicted proteins | sample 1115981 | NCBI WGS metagenome assembly MAAC01 (sample SAMN04961126, study PRJNA320927) | seawater metagenome | isolation source: sample BD02T64 sea water enriched with oil for 64 days | place: USA:Gulf of Mexico | collected 2013-07-27 | reverse complement strand
GCGTATCGCCCGGCTGCAGTAAAAACACCTGATCGCCATGGCGGTATTTCACTTCGCCCTCAAGCATATAGAGCGTCTCGATCCCGTCATGCTGGAAGGTCGGAAAAACATCGGATTTCTCGGTCAGCGTGATCAGATAGGGTTCGACAATCACCCCGCTGGCATTGGCACCAATATGGCCCAGAAGATTGTAGTGATGCCCCGAACGTGTGCCGGCACGCTCCATTTCGACCCCGTCTCCGGCCTTGGTATGCACCGCTTCACGCGACTCCTCAAAGCGGCGGAAAAACGAGGTGATCGGCACGCTCAACGCATTGGCCAGAGACTGCAACGTGGTCAGCGAGGGCGAGGTATTGCCGTTTTCAATCTTGGACAACATGCCGATTGAGAGGCCGGTCAGCGTCGCTAGATCCGCCACGGTAAACCCCTGCTTGCGCCGGTAAGCGCGCACTTCGCGCCCGATGGCAACTTCCAGAACTTTTTCGCCATTGTCCCGGGTCTTGTGCGGGTCCTGCGAAAGATGTGCCGCGTTTTCTGCCTCTGCTGTCATGCTCGTCAAACCGAATTTCCCTTTGTTGCCCGGGCCCCGCTTACGCCGGTGACCGGAAAATCACAAGACCAGGTCGCCATCACAAAATCGTGCGAAACTTTTTTTACTGACATTACTATAGCCCGAATATATGCCGTATTTCCAATGGTTTCGCCCCTGCAAACCACGTTATGTGCCCATTTCACGATGCAGCAACCACACCGGGCCCACCCGGATACAGAACCAAATTTATACCAATTATGGAACCACCCTTGTCAGCCGCAGCGCTGGCGGATAGCTTTCAACCGGCGCCCTGCCCCGGGGCGCAGAGAACACCAGCTGCCGCAGGGCGCGGATCTTCCGCCCTCAGAAAAATACAGAGACCGGAGCTATGAGCGCAAAAAATCAGGATATTTCTCAACTGCTCTCCAGCCACGCGGTTGGCGCCACTGTGCAGGTGGTGATCGACAGCCTGTTCGCCCGGATTAAATCGGGCGAGTACCCGCTGGACACCCGCCTGCCGTCAGAACGCACCCTGGCCTCGGAGCTGGGGGTCGCGCGCAATACGGTGCGTGAGGCACTCGATGTGCTGGAAAGCCGCCAGGTGATCCGGCGCCGGGCCGGCTCCGGCAGTTTCGTGACCTACCGCTCCGGGCAGCAGGCACAGTCCGGCTTCGGTTCTATCGCCGACGATACCAGCCCGCTGGACCACCTGGTGATGCGCGGTATTCTGGAACCTGAAATGGTACGGCTTGCGGTGATCAACATGACTCCCCGTCAGATCGAAGAGCTGGACCAGGTGCTGTCGCGGATCGAGGCGGTGCGCACCGATGCCGCCCGTTTCGCGAAATGCGAGGAAGAGCTTTACCGCAAGATCGCCGAGGGCACCGGCAACCCGTTGCTGGCCTCTTGTTACCAACTGACAATTGCGGCCTGCCGGCAGAGTTTCCGCACCACATTGCTGCGGCGCCACCTGACACCCAAACGCATTCAGGATTATCAGCAGCGCTACAATACGCTGTTCAACGCCATCGCGTCACGCGACGTGGAATCGGCGGTGGAATTTATCAAACTGCACCTGATCGAAGAGCAAAAACTGCTGTTGCAGCAGGACTGACCCCCCTGCCCTCACCGACAGGCAGGCGCATCTCTCGCCGTTTCCGTCACCGGCGGGGATCACCAACTGACTACCGGTCTGCAACGCGCATCTCGGCCACACCGGCCCCTGCACTGCGGTGCAACCGCTGTTGCCAGAGCTGTCCCAGATCTGACATTTCCCGGCGCAACAATGCCCCATGCTGCGCCAGCCAGTCCGGCACCGAGCCAAATTCAACGATGCGCGCTTTGCCGTCCTGCACGGTCACCACCGGCCAGTCGCCCACCAGCGCGTTTGAAATGCCGAATATGTCGTCGCCCCACCACTGCGCCGGGCCAAAAGCATGGCTCACCTGCCCTAGTTGCTTCATCGCCGCGAGAACCGAGACCGTGCGCACGTTGCCCGCCTTTTCCACCGCCGCGTGCCAGATATCCAGAATCGCGGCATATTCCCAACTCACGGCACTCCAGGTGCCTGGAAAGCGGCGGTTATATTCCTCAAAAAACGCCTTCGGCTGGTTAAAGAAAAATGCCTTTTGCCGCAGCATCGGATCATCGAAATCCGGGAACTGAAAGGTGACGCCTTCCATGAACTCCACCGATGTCCTGGCCACCAGCCGCTCATACCCGTCCATGGTGCAGGACAGAATGCGCCCCTTATAGCCTTTGGCAAAGGCGTATTCCGTCATCGCATGCACCATTGGCGTGTTTGAGGTGCACCAGCACAGAATATCGGGCTCCGCCTCCAGCATCGGCTGCACAATAACCGCCGGATCGGTCACTTCGGGCGCGTATTGCACCTCGTGCAGGATCTTCACATTCTCCGCTTTGAACGCCGCGCGGTAGGTCGCCAGTGAGGGCAGGCCCAGCTCATCGGTCTGACTGCAGAGCGCCACCGTTTTCAGCTCCGGATGATTTGTCGCCAGCCACTGCACCCCGGTCACATTATAGATCGGATGCAATTCGCTGGGCGCGATCAGATAAGGTGTGTCCGGCGACAGGTCTGTGGGCAACAGGGTCGAGGTCAGCACCTTGTTCTCCATCAGGTACTCCCGCACCGGGGTGAAGGTATCACCGCCCAGCATCATCAGCAGGCTGACCCCATGCTGCTGCACCAGGTGTTGCGCCCCCGCCAGCGCACGCGCGGGATCATAGCCGCAGTCCACCGGGTGAATCCGGATTGGATAGCGCCGCCCGCCGATCAGCATGCCACCGGCCCTGTTCAGCCAGTCCTCCCAGATCCGGCAGCCGTTCAGCCCGGGCAGGCCCCAGCTTTCGACCGGACCAGTTAACGGCGCCAGAAAGCCGATATTGACGGTCTCCGCCATGCCCACCCGGAGCCGTGGCAGCGCGCTGGTCACCGCCAGATGATGTGCAAAACTCGTTGAACTCATGGCTGAAACTAACATTAAAACCCCGGAAGACCAGCCCCGCATCCGGAAAAACATTTTCCTGAAATGAATAATTCTTGACAGATTGGTCCTGGGAACAGCTAATTGGACCAGACCAAAAGAACCAAATTAAATTATTGGCCCAGGCCAGCAGGGAGCGCATATGACCAGGAAAAAAATTGCCATTATCGGGGCCGGCCCTTCCGGCCTTGCCCAGCTGCGCGCATTCCAGTCGGCGGCCAACAACGGCGAGGAAATCCCCGAAATCACCTGTTTTGAAAAACAGAGCGACTGGGGTGGGTTGTGGAACTACACGTGGCGCACCGGGCTTGATGAACATGGCGAACCGGTGCACTGCTCAATGTACCGCTACCTGTGGTCAAACGGCCCCAAAGAGGGTCTCGAATTTGCCGATTATTCTTTTGAGGAACATTTTGGCAAACAGATCGCCTCTTTCCCGCCGCGCGCAGTGCTGTTTGATTATATTGAAGGCCGGGTGAAAAAAGCCGATGTGCGCAAATGGATCCGGTTCAACAGCCCGATCCGCTGGGTGGAATACAATGAAGACGCCGGCAATTTCACCGTCACCGTGCACGACCAGATCAAAGACAGCAGCTACAAAGAAGATTTTGATCACGTAATCTGCGCCTCGGGTCATTTCTCTACGCCAAATGTGCCGTTCTACAAAGGTTTTGATACGTTCAACGGCCGCGTGCTGCACGCGCATGATTTCCGCGACGCCCGCGAATTCGCCGGCAAAGACGTGCTGATCCTCGGAGCCTCCTACTCGGCTGAAGACATCGGTTCACAATGCTGGAAATATGGCGCCAGATCGATCACCACCAGCTACCGCAGCGCCCCGATGGGGTTTGACTGGCCTGAGAACTGGCAGGAAGTGCCGGCGCTGGAATGTGTCGACGGCAATACCGCCACGTTCCGGGACGGCAGCCAGAAACAGGTCGATGCCATCATCCTGTGCACCGGTTACAAACACTTCTTCAGCTTCCTGCCCGACGACCTGCGGCTGAAGACCAGCAACCGGCTCGCAAGCGCCGATCTCTACAAAGGCGTGGTCTACGCCCATAACCCAAAAATGTTCTATCTGGGCATGCAGGACCAGTGGTTCACCTTCAACATGTTTGACGCCCAGGCCTGGTGGGTGCGTGACGCCATCATGGGCAAAATCGAAGTGCCTGCCGACACCGCTGCTCTGCTGGCGGACGTGGAAGAACGTGTTGCGCGGGAAGAAGCTTCTGACGACATCAAATATGCCATCAAATACCAGGGCGACTACGTGAAGGAGCTGATCGGAGAAACCGACTACCCCAGCTTTGATGTCGATGGTGCCTGCCAGGCGTTTTATCAGTGGAAAGCCCACAAGGGCGAAGACATCATGGGCTTTCGCAACAACTCTTTCCGCTCGGTGATCACCGGTACTATGGCGCCGGTGCATCATACCCCGTGGAAAGACGCTCTGGACGACAGTCTCGAGGTCTACCTGCAGAACTGATCACATTTACGCGGCTGCGCCCCAGGCGCAGCCAATACGGGCACCAGTTGTGGACCATTTGTTTGTCAAGGTACCGGGCAGGCCGAAAGTACCATTCAGCACCCAACTGGTTTTGAGGATGTGGACGGTTCGGAAACTCCAGACGCCTCTGCATCCGCCGCTGTCAAAGCGATCAGCGCGATCAGGATGGTGAAAGAGGTCCAAAATATCGAAAAATCGTTAAACAAAATCACATTTGTCGTCCCGATCAACAAGAAACTCAGGCTCGACAAAAGAGCGAACTGCCCCGCATTGGTAAAAAACAAGCCGCGCGAAACAGCGGTCCAGACCGGCAGCAAGAGCAACGCAAACACCGATATTACTGCGAAGAGGCCACCGGCAACCCAAGTCGTCACAATCGTATTGTGCAAGTGCGATAACCGCAGCCCCTCAGGAAAATCCATATAGGGGAGTGCCGCCTCAAAACGGTTTTGTATACCATAGCCCCACAAAGGTGCTTCCTGGATTGCCCGGAACCCACCTTTCCACATCAACAGCCGCAGAGATGCGCTTTGGTCAGACACTGTCGTCATGCGCCCGGAGCCACTCCAGGGCATCGAGGATGCTATTCCCGTGCTGGATAGCAGATCCACAAGTAAAACAGCCGCGACCATGCTCAGAGTGACCAGGAGGGCGTGTTTCAGCCAGGACTTGCCCTCGCGATATACCACCAGCTGAAAAACAAGATGCGCCAGTGCCAATATGAACACGGTCAGCAGCGGCCCCCGGGTCTGGGTCAGCCCGGCCAGCACAAAGACACCTGCAAAAACACCGCTGTAACCCGCCCATTTCCACCGAGTGTTAAAATAAGTGCCCGCCCAGGCAGAAAGTACCGTTGGCAGCACAATCACCGTCGCCAGCAGCAACGCGTTACCGGTGAATAATACGGATCGCTGCGGGCCAGTGCCGGGCAGCCATGCAGGCAACGCATCAGCAAACATACTGAAAACCATAGCAAGGACCAGAACCGTCCAACACATAACCACTGCCAGTTTCATCAACAGCGCCAAATCAAAAGACCCGGATACCCGCCCGCGCCAGACGGCAAGTGCGGCGACAATCACCGCCGTCAGGGGATAAGGCAGCCCGCGCGGTTCCCAGACCGGGTTGTCCTGCAGCAGACTGCGCGAAATCAGGATCAGCGACAATATCAAAGATATGGCGAGGAATGCCCTGGCTCCGGAGATGACCCTGCCCTCAGGTTTGCGAAAAAACAGCATGATTATCACAAAGACTTTGGTGGTAGTGGCCGATGCGAGAACCGGAAACAGGCTCCATGAAATTAGAAGTGCTGCAAGCATAGTGTGTATCCGAAAGCAATTAGTGAACAGCCGACTACATGTTCACTAATGCCATGCCCGCGAAGTTAGAAGCGCAATGCCCGGAAAATATCCACTCCAAGTTGCAATGGGCGGCTTTTTGCTCACTCATGGCGAGTCAGGTGCTGGTCGCGAATAAGTATTCACCCGATCGGGAACGGTGGCATACAACCGCCACTCGCTGCCGCGCCAAAAGCGCTCTCAGTTGTGGTAATATTTCGCGCCGTAAGCCCCGTAAGCGCCGTATTCACCGCCGTAGCCATAACGTTTCATGCCCTTGGGATCGATCTGACCCAGAACCAGGCCACTAACCTTCAGGTTTACGGTCTCAAACATGCGCAGCCCTTCGCGCACCTGGTTGCGCGTGGTCGAATCCCATTTCACCGTATACAGGATTGCATCCACCGACTGGCCAATCACGCGCGCGTCCGGCACTATAAGCACCGGCGGCGTGTCGATGATGATCACATCATAGATGTCGCGCAGCTCGTCCATCAGTGTTTTGAATTTTTGCGACGAAAACACATCGACCGCGTTGATCTTAGTTTTGTCGGCAATCAGAATATCCGCGCCAAGTTCGTCATTGCGTTCCACCGCATCCGCCAGCGAAATATCGCCGCCCAGTACCGCCAGCAATCCCGGCTTGTCACCAATGTGGAAATATTCGCCAAATACCCGGCGCCGGATATCCCCCTCAATCAGCAGCACCTTGTTGCCAAGACCTGAAAAATTCTGCGCCAGAGCCAGAGACTGGGTCGTCTTACCTTCACCTGGCAAGGACGACGTGGACATGATGATCTTCGGTGTTTTGTCGACATTGGACAGCAGCACCGAGGTGCGCAGATTGCGCACCGCCTCTGCCGCCGCAGAATTGGGTTTTTCGACCAGATATTTCAGAACATTGGAACGGCGTCGCGCCGGAATGTTGGGGATCTGCCCCATCACGGTCAGTCCCGAAAGTTTTTCAAGTTCATCAGCGGTGCGGATGGTGTTTTGGCGCATTTCCCGCAGCAGGATCAACCCGACGGCAAAAAACACGCCGAGCATCGCCGACAGCGCCAGGATCATCGATTTACGCGGCGCCGTCGCTGCGCGTGGCACCACGGCGCGCGACAGGATCCGGCTGTCGGCCTCCTGAATGCCCTGCTGCACGCTGGTTTCTTTCAGCCGGCCGAGAAAAAACTCGTAAATCAGCCGGCTGGCTTCTGCCTCCCGCTGCAACTGCTGCAATGCCACCAGATCACTGGACTGCGCTGCAATGCGCGTCTCAAGCCCATCAATTGAGGACCGCAACGTGGCCAGCTGGTTTTCCGAGCGCGATTTCGTCTGGGCCTGACGCAAAGACAACACTTCATAGCGGTTCAGAAAAACCTGTTCTGCCCCTTCAGAGCCGCTTTCAACCTGCGCTGAAATCCGGGACAGCGTCCGGTCCGCCGCAATCAGCTCCATCGCAGAATAATCCCCCTGATCACGCGCTGCCCGCATGCGCAGAAACAGCCCCCCCGCAGCCTCGGTCGTCGCCTGCGCGTCCGCCAGGCGTTCCCGCAGGTTTTTGATCTGAAGGTTCAGCCCTCCGAGCGCCTCCGGGCTGATCAGATCAATGCCCGCGTTAAATATTTTGACTTCTGTTTCCGCATTCTCCAATGCGATCTGCAATTCAGAGACCCGCCCGGTTAACCAGGCGGTAGCGTCCTCAGTGGCGGTAAATTTTATTTCAAGCTGCTCGCGCACATAAAGTTCTGCCAGCCGGTTGGTGATGGCCGCAGATTTTTCTGCGCTTTCCGTCACTGCCGCAATACGGAACACATAACTCTGGCGCACGTTGGACACGCTCAGCACCTTCAGCACTTTGTCTATGGCCGCATCCAGAATCTGCTGTTCTGTCGGCTCCGGGATGTCTTGCGCTCCGCGCACCAACTCTATCAACTTGCCCAGAGAGATTTTCGGCTCTGGCCGCAATGTCGGATTGAATTCCGGATCAGCAGTCAGATCCAGCCCCTTGACCAATTTGCCAATCAAGCCGCGCGAACGGATGACTTCGACCTCGGTATTGATGGTCGCCTGGTCCCCGGACAGGCCCGACATCACCGATTCCAGGCCGACAACACTTTCCTGGCGGCTTTCCAGCACCACAATCGCGTTGGCGGTATATACCGGCACCGCCACTACAAACGCATAATAGCCGCCGATCAGGATCGCGATCACTGTGGAGAGAAAGATCCAGAGTTTGCCGCGCCAAAGGGTGCCGAACAGGGCCCCCAGGTCGATCTCATCATCGGCGACCTCCGCAGGCAGGTTACGGATTGAGGAGCCGGCAGAATGGGGGGCGTCAGACATCAGCATACTCTTAGATTATCAGGTGAGGTCCCAGTCTGGTCCCATACTCCGGGGGCAAATACAATCTCCCGTTGAAGCCTTCATGATCTAAATTGCCGCTGTTGCGCAATAGAGATTGCACCGGGCCAGAATTTCAGGTGACAATCCGCGCAATCCAGAAAGGTCTGCCCTTGCCCCTCTCCCGTCTGAAGTCCCTTTTCCGCTCCAAAACAACCGCAACTGACACGTCCCGGCTCTGTGCCACGCTCGCGCCAGACATGCCGTTTTACGCTATTGGTGATATTCACGGCCAGGCCGACCAGTTGGAAAGGCTACTGGAGCTAATCGACCAGGACCGGGCTGCGGAGGGGTTTGAGAAAGCAACACTTCTGTTCATCGGTGATTACATCGATCGCGGCGCTAAATCGGCTGAAGTTCTAAACCGTCTGTACACGCTGAGCCAGACCGACAGCACCCGGACGGTTTGCCTTATGGGCAACCACGAAAAAATGTTGCTCGATTTCATTGATGATCCGGCCGGGCGCGGCGCGATGTGGCTGCGATTTGGCGGCATTGAGACCCTTGCTAGTTTTGGCGTCACCGGTGTTCGCGAAAAAGCGCCAGCCGAGGACCTGCTGGAAGTTAGTGATGCCCTGGAAGCCGCCCTGCCCCCGAAAATGCTGTCCTGGCTGAAGGCCCTGCCGCTCAGCTGGCACAATGGCAATTGCAGTGGCGCCCATGCCGCGATGAATCCGGCGCGCGCGCCGGATGATCAGAGTGAACGTACCCTGCTTTGGGGCCATGCCGATTTCATGCGCAAACAGCGCGAAGACGGCCACTGGGTGGTGCATGGGCACACGATCGTCAAAAAACCCGGCATTGAAGACGGGCGCATCGCCATTGACACCGGTGCCTACAAATCCGGGCCGCTGACTGCCGCGGTAATTTCAAAGGGGAGTTGTCGCTTCCTGCAAGCCAGGTGACCGCAACAGGCGTAACACACAGCGCTTGCCTTTATACTGCGTGCAGCACCCAATACAGAGCCTGTTCCGGCCCAAACTGTGTCGGGTCATACGTTAATTTGCGGGTGAAAGTTCCAATTTTGCATTTATCCCAAAGCTCGTCCAAAAAGACTGTGATTTAGGCAGCTGGATCCGGCAGCGAATCAGTCTCTGATAAAGCTTAAAACCGCATTTGTTGCGAAAATTCAAAGCCAGACTACTAGCCCACCACCCGTACGTCTGACACGCTGGCATCCGCCCGACGTAACGCCGTCAGCAGGCGCGCCTGCAGATGCGTGCTGACATAGGTGGCATGAAACCGGCTCGGCGCCGCAAGCTGCACGGTGCCACCGTCCCGCTCCGCCTCGACAAGGCTCTGAAACCAGGCGCCATAGGTGGCGCTGTCCTCAGTGTGTAATTGCCGCTGTGCCGCGGCCCAGAGCCCCTCCCCCACCGGAGCAGCCACCGGTTTGAACGGCACAACATTGCCCCCGCTGTCGGGTTCGGCGCTGTGGGTCATCTCCATACGTGCTATGAAATCGGGGCCGATATTTTCCCACTGTGGCCGCGTGTCCAGCAGGATGCGTTCGAGATCCAGCCCGTATAGCGAGACCCTGCCCCGCACGGCGGCGCGTTTGACCAGCAGCCATTCCATCGCCCGCAGCTTCGCCATCTCGCGTTTCACCGTGCGTTCATCAACGCACCACAGCCGGGCAATTTCTTTTTGCCCCATCGACAATTCGTTGCGGGCCCAGTTGTATCTTGTGGTTATCAGGGAAAGCAGTCGCATCACCAGACGCTGACGGTGTTTGTCCTGGGCAAGCCCATGTGCCATCAACGCAGAAAGTATGTCGTACTTCTTTGTTGCGGCGTCACGCCCGACCGGTTGGCTGACCTGCATGGTCTCTCCTGCTGACCGGTCTTTGCCGGTTCGACTGCTGCGGACCTGCTCAGATCCGGGACTGCTCATACGGTCGGTTGGGTTGATTTCCCCGCCATCTCAGCGCTTTTCCGATCCGTTGCTCCATTTGCGTCCGATGGTTCGATTCTGTCAAGGAACTTGTCCTGATCCTGGGCTCCGGCCGGACCCTTATCCATATTTTATGAATATAAAAATAGGTATCAATGGTTAAGAGGGACATCCAGGGAGTCCCCCTATCTTGCTATGATGTCCCCCAATAGGTGGCGGGGCCGTAGAGTCCGTCCCCCTATATAGGCTCTGTTCAGGCCCGAATATCACTGGCGGGCGGTCCTTTGCGCCGGCCCTGGTTCCGAATCGGTCAGGGCGCTCAGAGCCCTGATAAACAACGGAAGCTTCCCCGTGGGGAAGATTGTCGGATCACTGTAACTTCTCTTTTGCTTTTTTGGCAAATCGGTCGTAAACACAAAACAGAGCAGATTTAACGTCCACATGAGATGGAGCAGGCATGTACACCCACGAAGACCTCGCGCAGATGCAGGCGCAGTCGCTGAAAATGCAGAGCTGGATCCGGCGGCAGACCTTCAGCCCGCAGAATGAAAAGACTCTGCGCCGCTTCTCAAGCTGGGAAGTGTCGGAGCTGATCCTGAAGATCAATCAGTCCACCTTCCGCGGCCGGCTGGCGGCAGATCCGAACCTTCCCGGCGGGGAAGTCGAGGAGGACGGCCGTCAGCGCTGGTTCAGCCTGGAAGAAATCAACGAGCTGCGCCGCCGCATGAAGGTGAACCGCAAATCGTTGATGCCGCCCCGCCCCGCCGGCAAACGTGCCTTCCGCGCCGCCATTGCTAATTTCAAAGGCGGCGCCGGTAAATCCACCGTGGCGCTGCACCTGGCCCATGCGGCAGCGTTGGACGGCTATCGCATCCTGGTGGTGGACTTTGACCCCCAAGCCACCCTGTCCCATTCAATGGGGCTCAATGATGTTGCCGAGGATCACACCGTCTGGGGCATCATGGCGCGCGATCTGGTGCGCGAGACCGACCGGATAAATGGCAGCGCCCAGGGAGCAGAATCCGGCACCGCCCTGCCCCAGCGCAAAATCCCCGCCAGCATCCGTGATATGGGGCTGGATGCGCTGCGCCCCGGAGATTTCATCAAACCCACTGCCTGGCCGACCATCGACATCGTGCCCAGCTGCGCCAACGCTGCTTTTGTCGAGTTTGCCTCGGCCCAGTACCGGCACCTGAATCCGGAATGGACGTTCTTCAGTGCCGTGTCGCGTTTTCTCGACTCTCTCGCGGATGACGCTTACGACCTGATCCTGTTCGATTGCCCGCCGGCGATCGGCTATCAGTCGATGAACGCGGTTTTTGCCGCCGACATGCTTTATATCCCCTCTGGCCCCGGCTACTGGGAATACGATTCCACCACCTCCTTTATCGGCCAGCTGGCCGAGGCGCTGGAAGATCTGGCGCACGGCTTTGACACCTTCCCCACGGGGAAGATCAAACTGCCCAAGGCGTTTTGTGACGTGCGCTTCCTGATGACCCGCTATGAGCCCGGCAACGATCTGCATGTGGCGATGTTTGACGCTTTCAAACAGGTGTTTGGTGACCGGGTGGCAGAGCATCCGATCGAGATGACACGGGCGGTGGAGCAATCCGGCCGTTTCCTCAGTTCGGTTTACGAGATTGATTACCGGGAAATGACCCGCGGCACATGGCGGCGTGCCCGCGCTACATTTGACCGCGCCTATGAAGAATTTAAGGGCAATGTGATTGAGGCCTGGGATAAGCTGGAGGATGAGACATGAGCAAGAAACGTCGTGTATTCAGCATTGAGATGCCGGACGAGCCTGCCGCCACTGAAGCCGAAATCTTCCCCGCGGGGAAGGCGGAAAAACCGGACGCCCGGCGAGGTCCGATGGCCACCGCAATCAGCGAGACCGCACATAACAGCCGGGACCGGGCCGCGACAGAAGCCCGGATCCGCTCTGAGAATGACGCGCTGGCGCATGAACATGTGCGGCTGAAAAAGCTGGGGCTGATCACTGACCTGATCCCACTTGAAAAGATCGACACCTGGAAGCTGACCCGCGACCGCTCCAAAGGCGCGGATATGGAACTGGCGGAACTGGTTGTCTCGATCCGCGAGTTGGGGCTGTCAAACCCGATCCAGCTGGAGCAGCGCGCTGACGGGCGCTATGAGCTGATCCAGGGGTTCCGCCGTCTCAGCGCTTATAAAGAGCTGTTGAAAGAATCCGGTGACGCGGAACGCTGGGGTAAAATTCCGGCCGGGATCACCGGGCAGGGGGCCACGCTTGAGGCGCTCTACCGGCGTATGGTGGACGAAAATCTGGTGCGCAAAGACATCTCATTCGCCGAGATGGCGCAGCTGGCGCTGCATTACGCCATGGACCCGGACACTGAAGTCAATGACCCGGACAAAGCGGTGGCGGTGCTCTATCAGTCCACCGGCTATTCCAAGCGCAGCTACATCCGCGCCTTCATCAAGCTGATGGCGGCGCTGGGGGGGGATCTGCGTTTTGCGCCCGACATTTCACGCGCGCTTGGTTTGTCGTTGCTGGCGCGGCTGGAGGAGGTGCCTGGAACTGCGGCGGCGATCCGTACAGAGCTGAAGGGGTGGGACAACCGCTCGGTCAAAGATGAGCTTGACGTGCTGCGGCGTTTTGCCGGTCAGGGGTCGGAGGCCCGCGTGACCGGGGCAGGGCAGGGGGCTGCTCCAAGGCCAAGCCCTGCGGTCACTGGCCCCAAAGCCAGGACCAGCTTCCAGCTTCCCCGCGCCCAGGGCCGTGCCAAATGCGTGGCCGCCAATGGCAGGCTGGAAGTGCGGTTGAACCGCGACTTTTCGACCATCGACCGGCGTAAACTGGAAGCTGCGGTGCGGTCCTTGCTCGATCAGCTGGAGTAATCTTCCCCGCGGGGAAGATTTTTTAGCGCGGGGAAGGGCAGGGGCCCTTCCTCACCTTTATCCCGCAAGTTAATTTGGTAACTGGTTGATTTATCTTAATATTTTATGGCGACAGCCTGTGGGGCCTTCAGCCAGTTGCCGCACCTTATTGTTTTCATTTTCCCAGGCCCCATAGATGAACCGTGTATCAGAGGAGCAGCTTATGTGGATCATGATCGCCGGCCCCTACAGTTCGGGGGGCGCCAGTGAGAGCCAACGCCTGCGCAATCTGGCTGCGTTGAACAAAGCCGCCCTGGCCGTATTTGAGAAGGGCCATGTGCCGCTCATCGGCGTAAACCTTGCTCTGCCAATCTGTGAGGTCGCCGGACCAGCGCGGTATGAAGACATCATGATGCCGCTGTCGCTCGCGCTTTCTGAGCGCTGCGACGCCTGTCTGCGCATCACTGGTGCCTCCGTTGGTGCCGATCAGGAGGTGGACAGGTTCAAAGCGAGCGGCCGCCCGGTGTTTCACAAAACAGAAGACATCCCGGTGGTCTGACCCTGATTGTTGTCAACAGCTCGGGGGCGCTGAATGCGGGCAGTACACCGGTTTGAAGAGGCGCGTTTTTTCATCACCCGGCAATCGGGCGGACTGTAATCCCAGACCAGGCAATTCAACGGGCGACAATGGTGTCAGTGCCAGATGTCAGGCAGGAAAAGATCGGCTTTTTTCGGGTTGTTCTTGATGTCCAATGCATGGGGGAAGCTCAGATCGTGTGAGGATTGCGTAATCCGGTCTTTCCGGTAAAAGGTGAATTCCATGACCTGGGGGATATCCAGGTCTCCAATCTTCACCGACTTACTGTTGTTGTTGGGGTGGATATGGACCACGGAAAAATCCTGTAAAAGCTTGTCAAACACCTGCTGGACAAAGGGAAATGCGCCTTTTGAAAACAGCATTTCCAAGTCGTGAAACTCGATCACCATAATGCGGAATCTTGCAAACACTGAACGCGGCGTATCCAGAATTACAGAATACTCAGCGCCCTCAATGTCCATCTGCAACAATGAATCGCCCGTCTCATCCCAGTTTTCGGAAAACCAGTTTTCCAGACGCATATGTATGTCGTCGTCTGCACAGCCGAGAAACCTCTTTTCGAATACAATGTTTTTGTTCTTTATTGGCGCGTCCTCAACGGAATGGTCCGCGAGAAAACACTTG
>MAAC01018387.1_pt1 | contig 14253 bp, 12 predicted proteins | sample 1115981 | NCBI WGS metagenome assembly MAAC01 (sample SAMN04961126, study PRJNA320927) | seawater metagenome | isolation source: sample BD02T64 sea water enriched with oil for 64 days | place: USA:Gulf of Mexico | collected 2013-07-27 | reverse complement strand
ACATTTTGGGTCACTTACATCTATTCAACGTGGCTGCTGAAGCATCGCTCAAAGGAACCGAGGCTTTTGCAAAATTCATAGATCCTGTCGTCACTGATATGCGACTGGGGAAAACCATTTTGGAATGTCAATTTCCCTGGCTGGATGGATTGTCAGGACGGTCGTTGTTCGATGCCTGGTGCAAAGGTTCAGAATCCTGCGCAGCCTCTTTTGCACAGGTCGACCCAAAAGAACGTTTGAAGTGGATCGGGCCGGACATGAGTGCGCTCAGTTCGATCACGGCCCGGCAAATGGAGACATGGGCACATGGCCAAGCGGTGTTCGATTTTCTTGGTTTGGAACGTGAGGAACAGGACCGTGTCCGCAACATTGCCCATCTGGGTAACGCGACTTTTGGATGGACGTTCCTCAATCGTAAAGAAGAGGCTCCAAAGCCAGCACCCTATTTGGAACTGACAGGGCCGTCGGGCGTTGTGTGGCATTGGAATGATCCACAGAAGGACAACGTAATTACTGGCCATGCTGTCGAGTTTGCGCAGGTCGTAACTCAGACACGAAACATTGCTGATACCTCGTTGCAAGTAACTGGCGCGACCGCGTGCAGTTGGATGGAGCACGCTCAGTGCTTTGCTGGTCCACCAGCATCGCCACCAGCCGAAGGGCAACGATACAAGGTGGAATGATCTATTCTGCCAGTCATCAGATTGGGCGGAGTCAGGGGCGCTCAAACAGCTCAGTGCTTAGGTTCTTGATGAGATTTTTAGTCAACTTACCTGATAGTATTATCCCAAACATACCACATTTCATACCACACAGTGTACGAAATGGACGTAACCGAAAGAAACTCAACGTAATCGGTAAGGCGCCCTAAGTGTAAGTATACAAAAAGAAAAGGCCGCCCAAGGCGACCAAATCAAAGCGACCAAAACTGTATGGTGGCGGAGACGAAGGGATTCGAACCCTCGAACGCTTGCACGTTACTCCCTTAGCAGGGGAGCGCCTTCGACCACTCGGCCACGTCTCCGCTGACCCGTCTAGCAGCGCAGTGGCTCTGAGAACAAGGGCAAAAACTGGGATTTTGCAATTTTTCTTGTCAGAAACGGCCAGGGATAGTGGTGGGCTGATGAGGGTGGAAAGTTGGACTGTGGTCAGCGGGATGCGAGTCGAGATGCGCGCAAGGAGTCATTTTATGGTAATAGTGACAGGCGATTGATAAATAACGACTTTACGGCATCTGCCTGCACGGCAGTGCAGACGTCGACTGGTGCGCGGCCACTGTTCGGGGCAGCCAGTGTTGCGCCCGAGGTTTCGCCCGCGCAAGAGACCTGCAGCGGTGTAGGACGCGTCTCGAATAGCTCGGGGTGGGTGCAGGCGATTACGGCTGCTGGATCATGCAGGGAACAACCGTCAAACTTGCCAACAGATTCGTAGAACTTCAGGTAAAACACGGACATCTGTTGCAACATGCCACCCAGTTCTGGGGCTTGTGCGGCGATGGCAGTGAAGTCGGATGTGCTGCACAAAATACGGTGCGTGACGTCAAGGCCAACCATCACCACCTTTGCGTCTGAGGCAAACACCACATCGGCGGCGTGGGGGTCATGATAGATATTGGCTTCGGCGTGGGGGGTAATATTGCCGCCCTCGTTCAGTGAGCCGCCCATGATCACGATGCGGGCGACATTTTGGGCGAACTCAGGGTCGCGCTGTAGCGCCAAAGCAATATTGGTTAGTGGCCCAATTGGGCAGAGTACCAGCTCTCCCTTATGTTCGCGCGCCGTGCGGCATAGGAAATCGGCGGCATCTTCATCGATGGGATGACCAGTGGGCATGGCGGCTGGGATGTCGCCAAAACCCTCGTCGCCGTGAACCTGCGCTGAGGGTGTAAAAGGTGGCAGCACCAGCGGCGTTTCGGCACCATGGGCGACTGGGAGGTCCAGCCCTGCTGCCTCGAGCAGCCGCAGAGCGTTACGGGTGGCAATGGCGGTTGTGACATTGCCAAACACCGTGGTCAGCCCCAGCAGTTCAATATCTGGGGCTGCTGCGGCGTAGAAAATCGCCATGGCATCATCGATACCCGGGTCAGTGTCGATGATCATTTTGACGGCCATGACGGGTCTCCTGACTTAAGTGTTGAACAGGAAGTGCATTACGTCGCCGTCTTGCACCACATAGGTTTTGCCTTCAGCGCGCATCTTGCCTGCTTCTTTGGCACCCTGTTCGCCATTGCCTGCGATAAAATCGTCATAGGCAATGGTTTCGGCGCGGATGAAGCCTTTTTCAAAGTCGCCGTGGATGACGCCGGCAGCCTGTGGTGCGGTGGCACCATTGCGGATGGTCCAGGCGCGGGCCTCTTTGGGGCCGACGGTGAAATAGGTTTCTAGATGCAGCAGCTCGTATCCGGCGCGGATCAAGCGGTCGAGACCGGCTTCGGCCAGACCCATTTCACCCAGGAACATCTCGGCCTCTTCGGGATCAAGCTGCGCGATTTCTTCCTCGATCTGGGCTGAGATAACTACGTGGCTGTTGCCCTCGGCGGCGGCCATTTCGGCAACCTTGGCGGACAATGCGTTGCCCTCGACCGATTCGTCTTCGCCGACGTTACAGACGTAAAGCACCGGCTTGCTGGTCAGCAGTTGCAGCAGTTTCCAGGCCTTGAGGTCCTCGTCGTCGACCTCGACCAGACGCGCGGGCTTGCCGTCTTCCAGCAGAGCCTGAGCGGCGGCCAGCAGGCGTTCCTGCTGTAGCGCTTCTTTATCGTTGCCCTTGAGCTTGCGCACCAGATTGGCACGTCGCTTCTCGACACTCTCCAGATCAGCCAGCATCAGTTCGGTCTCGATGGTGGCGGCATCGGCAACCGGATCAACCCGGCCTTCGACATGGGTTACATCGCCGTCTTCAAAGCAGCGCAGTACATGAGCAATCGAATCGGTCTCGCGGATGTTGGCGAGAAACTGGTTGCCCAGGCCTTCGCCCTGCGAGGCGCCTTTGACCAAGCCGGCGATGTCGACAAAGGTCATCCGGGTGGGGATGATCTGTTTCGAGCCAGCAATCGCCGCCAATTTGTCCAGCCGCGCGTCGGGCACGCCAACCTCACCCACGTTGGGTTCGATTGTGCAGAACGGAAAGTTGGCCGCCTGCGCCGAAGCGGTTTTGGTCAATGCGTTGAACAATGTGGACTTGCCGACGTTCGGCATGCCCACGATTCCCATTTTAAAGCCCATAACGGCCTCCTGATACAGCAGTTGCGCCGCTCATAGCCGCCCGCAGGCAAAATGGCCAGTGTCTGAGGCGTTTCAGCCAAACCAGACTGGTGCTTTGGGGCAGGAATTGCGCAGTCGGGATTGATTTCCCTCCCGGATTTGGGCACATCCAACGGGTACATAGGAGAAGCCCCGATCATGACCCGCATTGATGCCAAATTTGCCGAACTGTCGGCTGCAGGAAAAAAAGCCTTTGTGGCCTATGTGATGGCGGGTGATCCGGACTTCGACACCTCGCTGGAGATTGTCAAAGGTCTGCCATCAGCCGGTGTCGATGTTATCGAATTGGGGCTGCCGTTTACCGATCCAATGGCGGATGGGCCGACGATCCAGCTGGCTGGCCAGCGCGCACTTGATGGCGGCATGACGCTGCAAAAGACATTGGATCTGGCCGCTGAGTTCCGCAAGACAGACGACACTACTCCCATTGTGTTGATGGGCTACTACAATCCGATCTATTCGCGGGGCGTCGATAAATTCCTGATCGATGCCAAGACCGCTGGAATTGACGGGCTGATTGTTGTTGACCTGCCGCCGGAAGAAGATTCCGAACTATGCATTCCGGCGCAAAAGGCGGGGCTGAACTTTATCCGTCTCGCCACGCCGACCACCGATGATGCGCGTCTGCCACGAGTGCTGCAGAATACCTCGGGCTTTGTCTATTATGTCTCGATCACCGGCATCACTGGCGCTGCCGAGGCCGAGGCCGGCGATGTTGGGCCCGAAGTTGCCCGCATCAAGGCGGCGACTGATCTGCCGGTTATTGTAGGCTTTGGTATCAATACGCCGGATCGGGCGCAGACCATTGCGTCTATTTCGGACGGGGCGGTGGTTGGCTCGGCCATTGTCAGTCAAATCGGCGCGGGCAAGCCAGTGGCTGAGGTTCTGGCCTTTGTGAAAACACTCTCTGACGGTGCTCATCGCGCCTAAGTCAGGCTGACTTTCTTGATCAGGCAAAGCCTTGTCGCCTGACATGGCTTTGCCTTTAGGTCGCCTGACCGTTTTGGGCGCGACTGGATACACACGTTTTGTCGGAGCTGAATAAGGACCTCAGGTTGTGGCATTGCGCTTGCCTTGATGAATTGGTAAATAATTCTTACCAAGCTGAAAGGGAGGCCCGCCTAGTGCCCGTGATCACCAATATCGACGACCTCAAGCGCCTTTATCAACGCCGCGTGCCGCGGATGTTTTATGATTATTGCGAAAGCGGCAGCTGGACCGAGCAGACCTTTCGCGAGAATACCACAGACTTTGACCAAATCCGGCTGCGCCAACGGGTGGCCATGGATATGACCGGGCGCTCGACTGCGAGTCAGATGATTGGTCAGGACGTTGCCATGCCAGTGGCGCTGGCGCCTGTGGGCCTGACTGGAATGCAGCACGCCGATGGCGAGATCAAAGCTGCGCGTGCAGCCGAGAAATTTGGCGTGCCATATACTCTGTCAACGATGTCGATTTGCTCCATCGAAGATGTCGCCGAACACACAAGCAAGCCATTTTGGCTGCAGGTCTATACGTTGAAAGACGATGATTTCATGCAGCGCCTGTTTGACCGGGCCAAGGATGCCAAATGTTCGGCTGCGGTGATCACTGTGGATCTGCAATTGCTAGGGCAACGCCATAAGGACCTAAAGAACGGTCTGTCCGCTCCGCCAAAGCTGACGGTGAAATCTGTATCCAACATGATGACCAAGGTGCAGTGGGGCCTGGGTATGCTGGGAACCAAACGTCGGTTCTTTGGCAACATTGTTGGCCATGCCAAAGGAGTCAAGGATCCCTCGTCGCTTGGCGATTGGACCAACGAATCATTTGATCAGGCGCTGGATTGGGATCGTATCCGCGAGTTTCGCAAAATGTGGGACGGGCCGCTGATCATCAAAGGTATTCTGGACGCCGAGGATGCCAAGCAAGCTCTGAATGTCGGTGCTGACGCCATCATCGTCTCAAACCACGGTGGCCGCCAGTTGGACGGCGCACTGAGTTCGATCAAGTCTCTGCCTGCGATCATGGATGCGGTGGGTGATAAGATTGAGGTGCATCTCGACAGCGGAATCCGCTCAGGTCAGGACGTGCTCAAGGCATTGTCGATGGGCGCCAAGGGAACCTATATCGGGCGCGCCTATATCTACGGGCTGGGTGCCATGGGCGAGGCGGGTGTCACCAAGTCGCTGGAGGTCATCCACAAGGAACTTGAACTTTCCATGGGCCTGTGCGGGGTGCGGTCGGTAGAAAATCTCAGCCGTGACAATTTGCTTATTCCGCAAGGATTTGAAGGGCGCTGGCAGGACTGATCCTTTCGACACAAAGCAGTACGTGACATCGGATGTCTTGGAATTGGGGGCGCGCGTCCCCAATTCCAAGATCTGGGGATGTTTGCTATTGGAAGCGACGCAGTAAAATATCCTGCTACAGATCATGCCCGGTTGAAACCACATTCCTCTGCGGTCTCAACCAGGCTAGTCGTTACTCGACCGCACGGCGGTAAAGGTGCCAGGTGGCATGGCCAAAAATGGGCACGACGACCACCAATCCTAGCAGGAATGGAATCGCTGCGACCACTAGGCTGGTGCCGATCAACGCGCCCCAGGCCAAGGTCACAACGGGGCTGGCGCGCAATACCTTCACCGAGGTAATCACGGCGATTGGTAATCCAACGTGGCGGTCCAGCAGCAGTGGAAAGGACACCACGCTGATGGCCAGTGCAGCCAGTGCAAAAACAGCGCCCAGGCCGCTGCCAACAATGATCATGATCCAACCCGCTGTGGTGGTGAAGGTGTCGCTGACAAAGGCTGAAAGCGAGACTGGCGGCTCGGGTCCCAAAGTCCATGCGAAGACCGAGTTGGCACAGACCAGCCAGACGAAAAATAGGGCTGCAAGGTAAACCCCAAGCATTAGAATCGCCCCGAATGACGGCGAGCGGATCACGTCAAAGGCGTCCATCCATTTGGGCTCAAAACCCGCTTCGCGGCGGCTGGACATTTCATACAGGCCAACGGCGGCAAGTGGGCCAATCAGGGCAAAGCCCATGATCATAGGGACCAGCAGCGGCAGCAGGTTCATCGAGAACCCCATCACCACCATTACCAGCCCGATCAGTGGGTAGAACAGCACCAGAAACATGGCGTCGCTGCGACAGGCGGCAAAATCATCAACCCCGGCTTTGAGCGCGTATTTCAGGTCTGACATTTCTAATCGCCGCACTTGCGGCATGGCGCGGGCCTCTTCGCTGCCCATTTGTTCGACCGAGGCTGAGATGTGATGGCTGGTTGTTTCTGCGTGCTGAAACAGCCAGCTGAGAGGGTTACCAATCGTTTTTGCCATGTGCGGGCTCCTTTCACTATCCATGACGGAGGGTGCCGTCTGGGCAGTCGCCGGGCGCGGCACTTAGTCTAATGATAGCATAAACAACGCTGTTTTCCTTCACAGTGTTGCGAAAAGGGCCGTGAACAGTGTTTTTCCCTCGCCTTAAGAACGCCTTGGTGGGCGGAAAGATTTCTAACAATCCGCACCTTGGTAAGGAATTTACGATAGATTTCTTAGGCAGAGGGAATGTCTGTGACAGTTAGCGTACCGGCGTAAAGCGGGCATCCTTCAGGTTGCAGTCGCGGATCACGTCGCGGCCGCAAGGCACGGGGCTCAGGTCGCGTGACAGACAGATGCGCGCCTCCTGAATGTATCCGTCTCGGCAGGTCACGGTCAGCATGTCTTTGTCCAGATCGGGGTTGGCCTTGAGAAAGGCCTCTTCGATGAGCGAGGCAGGGAGGGTGACGTCCTTGTCTAGTTTGCGAAAAATCGCGGGACGTTCAACGCGCGCATAGGCTTCGCGCATCAGGGCATAGTAGTCCTGCGCCTGCAAGCCGACGCAGGTGCCGTGTTTCTTCCATTGGTGCCAGGCAAGACCAGCGCTGCCCATGATGTCGGTCATTTGATTGCTCATCCGGCGAGTCGGTGGCGCGACTGAAGTGGGACAGTATGTTGGCCAGCCGCGATGGAACTGTGGCCAGAGCCCGTGCAGGGTCCAGCCATAGTCGTGGCGGGGATTACATTGGTCAGAATCGCGCGCGTCGCCTTCGAGTTCACACCAGTTGGGCGACCAGCTGAGTGACAAAACGTAATAGTCGAACTCTCCGGCTTTTTCACCCTCTGCCTGAACGGCACCACCAGCCAGTGCCCAAAGGGCCAATCCAACTGTCAAAATCAAGCTTCGCATTCAGCTCTTCCTTTATACAAACATCCCGACTATATAGAGTTCAAATTCCCCGACAATGGAAACCAGACCCCTAAGGCGGGGCAGCCTATTTCAGGCGGCGGGGAAGATGTGTTGTAAATGGAGATGAGCACATGGCAAAACCGTTGATGGCCAAAGCAACCGCTGTGTGGCTGGTGGACAATACCACCATCAGCTTTAAACAGATTGCAGATTTCGTGGATCTGCACGAGCTGGAAGTCCAGGGTATCGCTGATGGCGACGTGGCCCAAGGAGTAAAGGGGTTCGACCCGGTTTCTAACAATCAGCTGTCTCAGGAAGAGATCGTGGCGGCTGAGGGCAACCCGCTGCATAAGCTGAAGCTGAAATTCTACGCTGCTGCTGCAGGCGAGGAAAAGCGCCGTGGGCCGCGTTATACACCATTGTCCAAGCGTCAGGACCGCCCGGCCTCGATCTACTGGCTGGTCAAGTTCCACCCCGAACTGGCAGACAGCCAGATTTCAAAGTTGGTGGGTACGACGAAGCCGACGATCCAGGCAATCCGCGAGCGTACCCACTGGAACATCGCCAACATTCAGCCGATTGATCCGGTTGCTTTGGGCCTGTGTAAGCAGTCCGAGCTGGATCAAGCCGTGCAGAAGGCCGCCGCCAAGAAGGCCGCCGAGGGTGGCGTGATGAGCGATGACGAGCGTCGTAAGCTGGTCAGCACCGAACAGTCACTGGAGATGACAACCGAGCCCAAGATCCCAAGCGGCATGGAAGGTCTGGAGACCTTTACGCTGGGTGGTCTGGATGCGGATGAGCGTCGCAAAGACGCGCCGGTTGATGCTGATAGTTTCTTCAACTTGCCGGCTGGCGGTAGCGACGAAGACGAGGATGACGACAGCGACGATTCGCAAGTCTGATCCAGTTTGAAGTCTAGTGAAAACCCGGCCTTGTGCCGGGTTTTTTGATTCTGGCAGTTGTTTTTGTGGACCGGCTATTTAGCTTGGGCCTGTACTTGAGATTTTCGGAGTCCTTCAATGATGAACCGCCGTGCATTTTTAGCCTCTTCAACCGCTGCCGCAGGTGTTGCAGCTGTCCCGGGGATTGCACCGGCGCATATCCAGATGGACGATCCGTTCATCGCCTATGATGCACTTGGAATGGCAGAACTGGTCAAATCCAAAGAAGTCACTGCGGCTGAGTTGACCGAGGTGGTTATCAGGCGGGCCGAGGCTTTGAACCCGGCGCTGAATTTTATGGCCACTCCAACCTATGAGCGGGCGCGGTCGGCATCATCGACGCGCGAGACCCGGTTTGCCGGTGTCCCGTTCCTGGTCAAGGATATGGTGGATGTTGGGGGAATACGCCGCACCGATGGATCGCGCTTCCTTGCTGCCAATATTCCCGCGCAATCGGTTGCCTATACCCAGGCTCTTGAAACGTCGGGATTGAATATTGTCGGCATCACGGTGGTGCCTGAGTTCGCCAATGGGCTGGACAGCGAGCTGTACGGCGCAGCGCGCAATCCGTGGAATTTGAACTACTCTTGTGTGGCGTCCAGTTCGGGCTCGGCCGGGGCTGTGGCGGCGGGCATCGTGCCTTTGGCGCATGGTACAGATGGTGGTGGCAGCAACCGACTGCCGACCAGCGCTTGTCACTTGTTTGGGTTCAAGCCGAGTCGCGGGCGGATGTTGTCGGGGGAAACCTATGGCGGCCATGATGTATTCAAAACCAATGGCCCAATTTCCCGTACTGTTCGCGATGCTGCCGCGTTGCTGGAGGTTTGCGAAGATCCAATAGGTGAGTTTGCGCCGATAGGGTTTATCGAAGGCCCATCGCAGCGGCGGCTGCGTATCGCCTACACCCGGCAGGGCGCCAGTGGATTTGAGCCGCCCGTCTACTCGGTTGCAGAGGTACAGGATCGTGCTGCCGCCTTGTTGCAAGATTTGGGCCATGAAGTGATTGAAATCGCGCATCCGATCAATGGCGAGGAATATGCGCAGAGATTCCGTTGGGCGTTTTTGCCCAAGTTTGCTCCGATGTTGCAGCGCGCGATGGACATCACAGGGCGTGGCCCACTGGAAACCGGATTGCTGTCTCACATGGCTGCAACCATGATGATCGAAGGGCTGAGCTATACGCCTGATCAGATTGCGCAGGGCTTGGCCTACTTTGACGGTATGGCGGGCACTTATGCTGGTGTCTTTGACGACTTCGACGTAATCTTTAGCGCCACGTCACCGGTGGAAACGCCACGGTATGGATCTATCCGCCATCAGGATGATTTCGCCCACAAAGGTTTGGAGCTGGAACATATCCTGAGCATGACCTCGCCGGTGAATGCAGTTGGGGATTGTGCGATGAATGTGCCGTTGGGGTTCTCGGATGCGACGGGAATGCCTGTAGGGTCAATGTTCCATGCTCCGATGGGGCAGGATGCGTTGTTGTTGCAGCTGGCGTATGAGCTGGAACAGGCGCAGCCATGGGTTGATCAATGGGCACCTTTCTCGGCGAAACATATTCCAACCTGATTAGGCCGGTTCAGATTTCTTTGCGAGCGCGCATGGCGGCGGTGATGGTGCCATCGTCCAGATAATCCAGCTCGCCGCCAATCGGTACGCCCTGCGCCAATGTGGTCAGCTTGGCCTGACCTTGCAGCATATCGGCGATGTAGTGGGCGGTGGTCTGGCCGTCGATGGTGGCGTTCAGTGCCAGAATTACTTCGCTGATGGCCTCGGAGGTAACCCGGTCCACCAAACGCGGGATGCGCAGCTCTTCCGGGCCTATGGCGTCCAGAGCCGACAGGGTGCCTCCCAGCACGTGGTAGCGGCCTTTGAACACTCCGGAACGCTCCATCGCCCAGAGATCGCCGACGTCTTCGACCACGCAAAGCTCGCCATTGGCGCGTTTTTCATCCTGACAGATATCGCAGATTTCAGAGGTTCCGACATTGCCGCAGTTCAGGCATTCGCGGGCGGTGATGGCGACCTGGCTCATCGAATCGGCTAGGGGCGTCAGTAGCAGGGCGCGTTTGCGGATCAGGTGCAGCACGGCACGTCGGGCCGAGCGGGGGCCAAGGCCGGGCAACTTGGCCATCAGCGCAATCAGGATCTCGATGTCGTCGGTGGAACTGCTCATTTCAATGTTTCTCTGGCGGGTGCGTCCGGAGTCTCGCCGGGCAGGGGAATGCGAGAGACAGTGTAACCTGCCTGCCGCAACAACTCGATCATGCCCTGTTCGCCGGGCAGATGGAATGATCCAATTGCCATGAACACGCCGCCTTGTTGCAGGTCGGGCAGGGCAGTTTGCAGGAAGGTCTTGTTTCGTTGGTTCAGTAAGTAGTCATCGGAGCGTTGAAGGTAGAAGTCGGCCAGATCCTCTCCGTAGATATGGGTCAGTGTGACGCGATCCCACTGGCGACTAACGGCTGTTTCGCCCTGCAGGTACAGGGCGAAGTTTGTAGCCCGATTCTTTGTGCTGGAAATTGGATCTAGATAGGCGCCATAGACAGCCAGAATGGACAAAGCGGAGCCTTGGTTCTGCGGGTCTTTCAAGTAGTCAGTCAGGGCTTCAGGGGATTCGAGGCCGATAATGTCATTCCCTGCGATCGCCCCAAGAGTTTGGATCAGACTATCCTGATCCGGCACCACTCCTGACGCGAAATCATCGCAGGGATCAGACAGAAGACTTTCAACAAGGAAGGGTAACGTCAGTTGATCAGGCGCATCGCGGCCCCAGCCTAAACCCTCCAATCGTGTACGGATCCAATTAACAATCAGAGGGTCGAGCCCTGAATTATCAAAGTTGTAAGTACTGTCGACCGGGCGGAATAGGTCCCGTTCGTGGAGGTCTTGCACGGCTGGGCGCGAAGACAGCACAGGATCAAATTCCAGCGCTACCATCCGGGCCCCTGAAATACGTTTTTGCACAATGACGGGCAGATCCAGGATCAGAGGGTCATTCGAATGCATGGTGCCCCATAGGTGCGAGACAGCACCGTCAGGGGATTGGATGCGCCAAAACCGCCCCCTAGGGTTGGGCATTTTTGCCGCGTCGGCCCGAAGGCTGGCCAGCACCTCATCAGGCAGGACTTGCGGGTCAATCTCGGCCGAGGTGACTTTGCAGACCTCGCGTGTCGCCCAGGCCTGGGCCTGCACGGTGGCAGGCGCCAGCAGTGCCAGGGCGAACAACAGGGGTTTCAACACATACATACCCTTAGAACGGCAGTTTGACGTCCTTGGGCAGGCCCATGCTTTCTGTCAGGCGCGCCATTTCTTCCTGCGCTTTCACTGTGGCCTTGGCCTGCGCGTCCTTGACGGCTGCCAGGATCAGGTCCTCGACCACTTCTTTGTCGTCGCTGTTGAAGATCGACGGGTCGATGTCCAGCGCTTTCAGCTCGCCCTTGGCGCTGGCGGTTGCCTTGACCAGGCCAGCACCGGATTCGCCGGTGACCATGACATTATGCAAGTCGTCCTGCATCTCGGTCATTTTGGTCTGTAGTTCCTGAGCTGATTTCATCATCTTGGCCATATCGCCAAGACCGCCGAGGCCTTTGAGCATTGGATCTCTCCTAAGTACGAGGGCGCAGAGCGCCGTAAGTCATCAGCGCACATATTGCAATTGCGAGTGCAATGAACAAGTCCGGCGGGCCTATACAACCTTCTTTAATGGCGTAATACCGTACATCATCCATGATAACACCGTGGTAGTTTGCAGCTTTGTAAATCGCGCAAAGGCCCCACAGAACCGCTGTCGCCGCAAAGAGTACGCGCTGCCGTACTGTCAGGGCGATAGCGGTGAGAATAAACAGGGCGAGTTGAACAGGCAGGACAGACAGACTAATCAGCTCATTCCAGGCCGTTGCCGGTCCGTCTCCAGGGTTCCACAGGGGGCGTTCCTTGTCGCAGACCTCAGCAAAAACTGAGGCTGGAAGCAGTACCAGTGACGCAGAAATGCGAGCGGTTATCCGTCCTCGAAGGGATCCCATTCATCCTCGACCTCAGGAAGGGCATCGGCGGCGATCTCTGCCTGCAGCTCTTCGGCGGTGCGGATGCGGGTGATTTTGGCCTTGGGGAAAGCGGTCAGCACCGCCTGCACCAGCGGATGCGATGTTGCCTTGGCGCGCAGGGCGTTTTCGGCAGCGTCGTTTTTTTCCGCGATGGTCTGGGCGTCCCCACCCGAAGTGATCACAACCGCCCAGCGACTGCCGCTCCAGTTCTGCAGGTTAGACCCTAGCCGCGCCGCCAGATTGGAGGGAGCGCTGTCGGTCGGAGTGAATTCGATCCGCCCCGGCTGATAGGACACCAACCGCACGCCGGTCTCTACATCGACCAGTAGCTTAACATCGCGCTGGGTGCGGATCAGTTCAACCACATGTTCAAAGCTGGGATAGCGTGCCAATGCCGTGTCAACCTGAGGCGCCAAGGCCAGCGTTGTACCGTTGCCGCCGGACGCAACTGGGCCGCCGGCGCCAGTCTGAGCGGTGTTGTAAGCGCTGCCCATGGGGGCGCCGCCACCGGTCGTCATTCCGCCGCCCGGTCCGGATGGGGGGGCAGGCGGCGGGGTTGGCATGTCCTGCAGCTTGCGGATCAGCTCTTCCGGGCTGGGCAGGTCAGCGACATGGGTCAGGCGGATCACCGCCATCTCAGCCGCCATCATGGCGTTGGGCGCAGCCGAGACTTCCTCGAGCGCCTTGAGCAGCATTTGCCACATCCGGGTCAGCACCCGCATGGGCAGGGCTTCGGCCATTTTGCTGCCCCGGGTCCGTTCATCGGGCGAGATGGTCGGGTCTTCGGCAGCGTCGGGCGTGATTTTCACCACTGAAACCCAATGGGTAATCTCGGCCAGATCGCGCAGCACCGCGAGCGGGTCGGCCCCTTCGGCGTATTGTGCGCCCAGTTCAGTGAGCGCGGCAGCCGCGTCGCCGCGCAGGATCATGTCGATCAGGTCCAGAACTCGACCCCGGTCGGCCAGGCCCAGCATGGCGCGCACTTGGTCGGCTGACGTTTCACCAGCCCCGTGGGAAATGGCCTGATCCAGCAAGGACGTCGCATCACGGGCCGAGCCTTCGGCGGCACGGGTGATCAGCGCCAGCGCGTCATCGGAAATTTTTGCGCCTTCGGCCGCGGCAATCTTGCTGATCAGCGCGATCATCACCTCGGGTTCGATCCGGCGCAGGTCAAAGCGTTGGCAACGCGACAGGACCGTCACCGGGACTTTGCGGATCTCGGTGGTGGCGAAGATGAATTTTACATGCTCGGGGGGTTCCTCGAGCGTTTTCAACAACGCGTTGAACGCTGAGGTGGACAACATGTGGACTTCATCGATGATGTAGATCTTATAGCGGGCCGAGGCGGCGCGATAGGCAACTGAATCGATGATCTCACGGATGTCGCCCACACCGGTGCGGCTGGCGGCATCCATTTCCATCACATCGACGTGGCGTCCCTGCATGATGGCGGTACAATGTTCGCATTCGCCACAAGGTTCGGTTGTCGGGGTGCCGGTGCCATCAGGGCCGATGCAGTTCATGCCCTTGGCGATGATCCGCGCGGTGGTGGTTTTACCGGTGCCGCGAATGCCGGTCATGATGAAAGCCTGCGCAATACGATCGGCGGCAAAAGCGTTTTTCAGCGTCCGGACCATAGCGTCCTGGCCGACCAGATCAGTAAAGGTCTCGGGACGGTATTTGCGGGCCAGAACCTGGTATGGGCTGGGTCCGGTTTCGCTGCCTGCGTCGGTGCTTGTGTCGCTCATGTGTACTCGTGCCGGATTCGGGGTCAGTCTGGTTTCGCGCAG